>Ga0076094_124_pt1 | contig 28125 bp, 41 predicted proteins | sample RifGroC1_FD_68123 | JGI IMG/M metagenome (GOLD analysis project Ga0076094, IMG submission 68123) | Parcubacteria bacterium GW2011_GWC1_44_10
GATAATTGCAAAAGCGTTATGGTCCCGTTCAAATTTTATTCGATAATTATCAAAAAAACCAGCTTGCCCCAACAAAGCATGAACGGCCAAGTCTGGCACAAAACCAACTTCAACTTTTACTTTGTCCGTGAATTCTTTGATTTTGATATCAACGTCAATAAAATGTGTTTCCATCGCTTTGCCATCTATGCCCGTTACGCTCTCTTTCTTTTTGGCTTTGTCCAGATTTATACCAACGTATTTTGCAAATTCAGCGTTTATTAAAATATTATCTGCCCCAGAATCCACCAGCGCTCCAAAAATAGAAACATTCTTTAAAGGTCCAAACAACTCAATCTCTATAATTGGTCGTCTCCTGTGAGGAGCTGTTGGTTTTGATGGATCAAATACAGCAGAGTACTGATATTTCATAAACTCGAAGGCGCCAAATTTGCTCCGAGCGGTAATACCTTCGAAAACGCCACTCTGCTTTGAAGCACACTGTCTATTTTAGAAGCCGTTTCCTCAAGAGTTTCTCCACTAGCTATAATCTTTGTTCGGTCAGGAGAAAGCGCCACCCATTTATTTTCGTATGGCTTAAGAATTGAGCTTAAATCGGGCATTTTTACAATGTTTTCTTCTTGTGTTTTTGACATATGCTTAAATATAACACACTTATCCTCTCACTTCCACCAAACTGCCGCGGTGGCCTGGGATGGCGCCGGAGATGGCCATAAGATTTTTTTCGGGAATGATTTTGATGATTTTGAGATTGCTGACGGTGACGCGTTCCGCACCCATGTGCCCGGCCATGCGCATGCCTTTTAAAACTCTTTGCGGCCAAGTTGCGCCGATTGATCCCGGCTCGCGCTCGGAATGTTTTTGTCCGTGAGTTCTAGGTCCGCCGTGGAAACCATGACGTTTTACAACGCCCTGAAAACCTTTGCCTTTTGAAACGCCACTGACATTTACAAAGTCGCCCTCCTCAAAAGCGGTTGCCTCAATTTTGTCGCCCACATTTAAAGCGCTGGTTTTAAACTCGCGAAAATACTGAAAATTTCCCAATTTTTTCTGCGGCTTTTCTACGTTTTTTCCCTTTTTCGCGCTAAACCCGACCTGTACGGCAACGTATCCGTCCTTTTCTTCAGATTTTTTTTGCGTAACAAAAATGGGGCCGGCTTCCAGCCAAGTAACCGGTTGAACCCGTCCATTACCGTCAAAAATTTGCGACATCTCAATTTTTCTCGCCAAAATAAATTTCATATTACACCTTTATCTCAATGTCCACCCCTGCCGGCAAGTTAAGATTGGTCATCGCCTCCACAACTTTCGGGGTGGGATCTAAAACATCAATCAAGCGCTTGTGAACCCGCATTTCAAACTGCTCACGGGCATTTTTGTGGACAAACGAAGAACGATTAACCGTATATTTGCGAATTTCAGTAGGCAACGGCACCGGTCCTGCCAGCTCCGCTCCGTACCGTAGGGCAGTATCTACTATTTGCCTCACTGACGAATCCAAAATTTTGTGGTCATACGCCCTTACGCGTATCCTCAATTTTTGCTTTTCCTCAACTGCTTTTTCTTTTGGCTTGGCTTTGGCCATTTATTATTTATTGATCTTGGTGACCACACCAGCGCCGACGGTTTTGCCTCCCTCTCTGATTGCAAACCTTTGTTTTTCTTCCAAAGCCACAGGCGCGATAAGTTTTACGGAAAATTTGATAGTATCTCCCGGCATCACCATCTCCGTGCCTTGCGGCAAAGTTACGTCTCCCGTCACATCAGTGGTGCGGATATAAAACTGTGGCTTATATCCGCTGAAAAACGGGGTGTGCCTGCCGCCCTCTTCTTTAGTCAAAATATAGACTTCCGCGTCAAATTCAGTGTGTGGAGTGATAGATCCGGGCTTTGAGATAACTTGTCCGCGCTCCACATCTTCCTTTTTGACGCCGCGAAGCAAAATTCCCGCGTTGTCTCCGGCCAAGCCTTCATCCAATTGCTTGTTAAACATCTCTATGCCGGTTACCACTGTTTTTTGGGTATCGTGAAGACCCACTATCTCCACTTCATCGTTTAATTTAACTTTGCCTCTTTCAATCCTTCCGGTAACCACAGTGCCGCGGCCTTCAATGGAAAACACGTCTTCAACAGGCATAAGGAATGGCCTGTCAATATCGCGAACCGGTTCCGGAATATATTCGTCCAACTGCTTTGCAAGTTCCAAAATCGGTTTTGCCCACTCATCTTCCGCTGATTTGACTTCCAAGGCTTTCAAAGCCGAGCCGCGGATAATCGGAGTTTTGTCTCCCGGGTATTCATATTTAGTCAAAAGCTCACGGACTTCAATTGCCGGCACGCCGACTTGGCGCGCAAGAAGTATGTGCTCTCTTGTCTGCGGCATCGGGCCGTCAGCAGCCGAAACAACCAAAACTGCGCCGTCCATCTGCGCCGCGCCAGTAATCATATTTTTGATGTAGTCCGCATGCCCCGGAGCGTCAATGTGCGCGTAATGGCGCTTGTCGGTTTCATACTCCGAATGGTGAAGAGCTATGGTAATTCCGCGCTGGCGCTCTTCGGGAGCGTTATCAATATCTTCAACCTTTTCCACTCTCGCCTTTTTGCCGGCTAAATTAAGCACGTGCAAAATTGACGCTGTTAGCGTGGTTTTGCCGTGGTCAACATGGCCGATTGTGCCCACGTTAAGATGGGGCTTTGTCCTCTCAAATTTCTCCGCCATAAATTTATTTAAAAATTAGCGCTTATAAAAGCCAATACGCATTTTCAGCGTATAATCCGTATATTATAGGATGATAAAACCCCTGTCAAGGCGCAAAAAAACCCCGACACAAGGTCGGGGCGAGGCGGCTAAACTAGCCGCAGGTTTCTTACAACATTATTAATTTAACGATAAGGAACAAAATGTAAGCTATTGATAATAGGGATAAAAACCAGGAAAATTTGGCAATCCAAACCAGATGTCTCTCCAGCCAAAATCTTTGTGGAACAACCGCCCGATAAACCGTCATCAAAATAGCTCCGAAAATTCCAGCAAGGAACATCATCCTTGTTCACCCCCTTGATGCGTTGTTAGAAAAGTTTTTTCTTCGGCAGAAAGCTTTTTGAAAATTGCCGACAGTTTTTGCCAAATCTCTTTGGCTTCCGGATCGTTTTGACGCCTCTGCTTTTCAAAAACTTTTAGAATAAACTGAAGCCGTAAAAATTCTTCTAATTTCTTGCTCTGCCCGTACTCAACGCCTTTGGGCATAAATCACCTCACTGCCATCGAGACATCACTCCAGCATTTCCAGTCACGCTCACTACCACCTGTCCATAATGATCGTCAATGCGCACCACTCCGCCACCGCGAGAGATAAGAATGGCGGCATTAACATCTTTTGGAACGATTATCTTCGTGCCATCGGTAAATTCCATACCGACAACGTTTCCGTCGCTAAGCTCAAGCGATTTTATAGTCCTCACTATTCTACCTCCTATTCTAAACCAAAGCTTATCACTAAACCGGCAGGTCGTCAAGCCCCACTTCTTCGTCTAGATTTTCTGCAAGCAGTTTGTCAGACAAAATTTTTTCTTCTTGTTGTAATTCTATATTTTCGTTTTCCATAAATTATACCAATTCTAAAATCTTTGAACGAAGCTTGCAAGCATTCCCGTGCTTCAACAAGCCAAGATAAGAATTTAGAGTATCCGCCATATTATTTTCTTGTAATCTTCTCATCATCCGCCTTTTTGTGCTTGTCCGCAAAACTCATAGACATTCTTTAGGCCAGCGCATTGACGCGTTTTTTATTGAAATTATGGAAGCGATTGCGGTTGCGAGTTTTCTTTCGCGAGAAGAAAAACTGCCTTATATCAGATTGGCTATGCGAAAAACGGACGCGCTGAAAATACTGCTTATGGTACTTTGGGAAACCAAATCTTTGGACAATAAAAAATATGCCGCGTTGTCGATCAAAATAATCGAAATTGGAAAAATGCTGGGCGGATGGAGCGGACAGATACAAAAACAAAACTCTCCCAAAACGGGAGAGAAATGAAAAGAGTTGCCGAAGCGGAGAGCGGGATTGTTAGAATACCAGCTGTAGCCCAACCAGCACCAGAGCAACACGACCTCGTCGCCGTACTCGCAGAGATACGGGACATTCAGGTTGCCGTTGCGGTTCTGCACGAAATGTATGGGATTTCATCTGTGCCACTGCCCTTTGAGTGCTCTTGGAGCTGTATCGTATTCGGCATAGCAATGCCTTAAAACCCCACACCAAGTATATTCATTTTTTATGAAGTGCTGCATACACCGCTCTATTTGAAACCTTGATCGCAAATATTCCGGATATATGGATACTGGGTTCGGTAGCAAGAAACCTTAATTTCCTGCGTATTCACCTACTGCCATTTTTGATGGTAGCACAAAAAAGAAAAGCCCCCGATGTTCTGGGGGCTGGAGTTCTGCGCTATTCTCCACAGCGTTTGGCATTATGCCAGTTCGGAAGGACAAAGGTTCAAGCGTCCAAGCGCAGCAGGACACAGGAGCCAATGTCTAAGTTCTACTTGCTGAAGCGGAGAGCGGGATCGTTAGAATACCAGCTGCAGCCCAACCAGTACCAGAGCAACACGACCCCGCCGCCGTACCCGCAGAGACACGGGACATCCAGGCGGCCGTAGCGGTCCTGCACGACCGACTTCCACCCAAACACCGTCTTGCCTGCATATAACTTGCGGAACACAGCAATGCCCTTGGTTTGGATGGCCAGGAGGTCGGCCAGTCCGAGGCAATCGGCAAGAGCATTGTCCTTCTGAAGATGCTTGTAAATCGCGTTGCCGATCGCAACTCCCGTTTTCTGGTCATTGTGGAGCCAAAGCCCGACCGCGGCGTTGAGGTTGTATTCGGCGGGTCCAACGAGCTCCAATTCGGGATGCATCACTTTCTTCATCCAGCCGGGATAGCTCGGTTTGACCGAGCGGTCCACGCTGATAATGAAGTCAAGTAACACCTCGGGAGCGGGGACAACATCTCCAACGGTTACTAGGCGCTCAATCGGCTTGATCTCGCTGAAACCGTTGAGTACGGCCTTGATGGTCCCGAGATCATACTTCCTTAATTTGGTTACCTCCTCGACACTAAATCCCGCCTTTTCCAGAGCATCGGCCAGTTGGTTCATATGGCCGATAGAATACAGAGTAGACATAATCTTCCTCCCTTTGGACATGTTCCTTTCTAGAACTCGTCCGTTTGCTGTTTTAATTTGACTTTCGCCACAGCCCCGACATGACTTTTTATAAGCCAGTTCGGGGCTACGGCAAAGCGCAAGTTAACGTATTAAAGAGCTACGCCCCAATTATACACCCGAAAGGTTTAAAAGTCAATAGCTGAAAATCCTTTATTTTATAAGGGTTTTTTGGGTAATTATAGCTTTCGCGTTATTTTTTTCCTTCCTTAATCAACTCCGCGATATTGTTTGACACCTCATCATAATGATCAAATTCCATTGTGTACGAAGCCCGGCCTTCCGTCATGCTTCGGAGCTTGGTGACATATCCGAACATTTCGGAAAGCGGAACTTTGGCGTCCACCACCCGCGCGTTGCCGCGCTCCGACATCTGTTCAATTTTTCCGCGCTTGGAAGAAAGATCTCCAGTAACATCTCCCAAAAACTGGTCCGGAGTTACAACTTCAACTTTCATAACAGGCTCAAGCAAAACTGCGCCAGCGCGTTTTGAGGCTTCCTGTAAAGCAATAGAGCCCGCAATCTTAAACGCCGCTTCGGAAGAATCTACGTCGTGATAAGAGCCGTCATAAAGCGCCACGCGCATGTCCACCAAAGGAAAGCCCGCCACTACGCCTTTTTCCACCGCTTCTTTAATGCCTTTTTCTACTGCCGGAATAAATTCTTGCGGGATAATCCCGCCCTTTATTTCGTTAAGAAATTCAAATCCCTTGCCGCGATCGTTCGGCTCAACTCTTAACCATACGTGCCCATATTGCCCCCTGCCTCCTGATTGGCGAATATATTTTCCTTCAGCCTCCGCTGTTTTTTTAACGGTTTCTTTGTAGGCAACCTGCGGGCGGCCGACGTTGGCCTCAACTTTAAATTCCCGCTTCATGCGGTCAACCAAAATTTCCAAATGGAGTTCGCCCATTCCGGAAATAATTGTCTCCATTGTTTCTTCGTCGCCCTTGATGCGAAAAGTGGGGTCTTCTTCCGAAAGCCTGCGCAGCGCCAACCCCATTTTTTCCTGATCCGCTTTTGTTTTGGGTTCAATCCGCAAAGAAACCACCGGTTCGGGAAATACAATTGATTCCAAAACGATGGGATGTTCCGGGTCGGAAAGCGTGTCCCCCGTCTTTGTATTTTTTAAACCAACAATCGCGCCTATCTCCCCCGCCTGCATTTCCTTTACTTCTTCGCGGTGGTTGGCATGCATCCGCAAAATTCTGCCGATGCGCTCTTTGTCGCCCGTGCGCGTATTTAAAACGTAAGATCCGGCGGAAAGTATGCCGGAATACACTCTAAAATAAGTAAGCTGTCCGACATACGGATCGGTCTGCAGCTTGAAAGCTAGGGCCGCAAACGGCACGTCGTCTTTGGACTCGCGAGTAAGTTCTGCTTCTGTTTTTGGATCGTATCCCTTGATCGGCAGAAGGTCGGCCGGACTCGGCAGATAATCCACAACCCCGTCAAGCATCATTTGCACGCCTTTGTTTTTCAAGGCCGATCCGCAAAAAACTGGAACCAGTTTATAATCAAGCGTTGCGCGCCTAAGCGCAGATCTTAATTCTGCCTCGCTGATTTCTTTGCCCTCAAGATATTTCTCGGTAAGCGCGTCGTCTTCTCCGGCAATGCGCTCTACCATTTTGTGCCGCCATTCTTCGGCTTCTGTTTTTTTCTGCGCCGGAATTTCTTCTTCAACTATTTTTTCCCCATGCTCTCCTTCAAATTTGATAAATTTCATTCTCATAAGATCAATTACACCGGAAAAATCTCCTTCTAAACCAACAGGGATGTTCACTGCCACGGCGTTCGGAGTCAGGCGTTCCAAAATAGAGTTAAAACTATTAACAAAAGACGCACCCATGCGGTCAAGTTTGTTTATAAAGCAAATCCGCGGGACTTTATATTTATCCGCTTGCCGCCAGACTGTCTCGGATTGCGGCTCAACGCCCGCAACTCCGTCAAAAACAACAACGCCGCCATCCAAAACGCGCAAAGACCTTTCCACTTCAACCGTAAAATCCACGTGTCCGGGAGTATCAATAATATTTATGCGATATTTTTCTCCACCGTATGACTTGGTCCAAAAACAAGTTGTGGCTGCGGAAGTAATTGTAATGCCGCGCTCTCTTTCCTGCTCCATCCAGTCCATCACAGCCTCGCCTTCGTGCACCTCGCCGATTTTATGCGAAACTCCGGTATAAAAAAGCACCCGTTCGCTAACGGTCGTTTTCCCCGCGTCAATATGGGCAATTATGCCGATATCCCGCGTCCGCTCAATTGGATATTCCCGTGCCATAAAAATTAAAAGATAGTTTATAGATTACTATAAAAAAATGCCCAACGCAAGGTTGGGATTCTAATTTTTTTACAAGACCGAGGCTTTATTATTAAAAAGGCCTGCCTGTTCTTAACTTGCCTTTAGTAAAAGAGTCTACTATAATCTTCCCGTTTTTTTCATGGCCATGGATTATCGCTGGTTTTATTACTTCGAGGACAACACCCCCCCGCTCACTTGCCTTAAAAAACCTGTTTAATGCGGTATCAAAATTGTCCCGTAGTAAAGGCCTGATTTCCCAACCGCCCTCAACCTTTTCGAGATAATATATCCCCCCCCTAATTTCTGGGCGGTAATCATGTTCCAATATTTTCAGTTCCATGGCATAACTATCGGCATACTCACCTTCTTTTCTCACAATGAACGCAGTATCGTCGTTTGGATATTCAAAGCCCTTTTCAAGCTCACTTACATTCTCTTCTAAACCTTTGGCGGGCTCGCCAATACTCTCTTCGCTGCGCCCGTCTCTAAATCGTTGGATTGCTTCTTGGTATTTAGCAACAATGCGTTCAGCTTCTTCCAACTCGGTCTCGGATTTTATTTCCAAGTCTTCTTTGCTGGGAAACCCGCTTTCGAATTTATTTACCACAATATAATGCTAGCACAAAAGTTTTAAAAATGCAATCTACTTAGATTTTTTATAAATCTCGTGCGTGCCGATGTTTAAATAAACTACAACATTATCATTCACAAAATAAAAATGAATGCGGTAGTCTTTATTTACCGAATATGCCCAGTCGTTCTTAAGCTTTCCGCCAAGTTTATGAGTTTCTAAAGAAGGATGAAATGCGTTTTGCCGAAAAATCTTATCTTTGTTTGCCGCTAATTTTTGGACGACTTTAGGCAACCGCTCAAAATTCTTTTCAAAAAGAGAGGTGTGTTCTACCCCGAAGATCCTCCGTGGTGTCATTTAATAAGCCGGCTCAGGTTTTTTAAAATTTTTGTCTTGCCTAATCTGTGTTCTCGCCTCCCCAATCTGCTAGCTTTGAGAGCGTCGTCCATTTCCCAACTTCTCTGTAAATCTTTTGCGAATTCTTTCGGATCCACGACCAAAAGCTTGCGGCCGTTAGCGCGTTTTAAAATTTCTTTTGGAATTTCTATGGTAATAGTTGCCATAAAATTATTTTAACACAAAATATTACCAAGCAAAGTGCGCAAAGGCTCTGTTGGCTTCGGCCATGCGATGAGTGTCCAGTTTTTTCTTAATTGCGGCGCCTTCGTTTTTTGTCGCGAGCAAAATCTCTTCAGCTAATTTTTTAGCCCGCTTGTTCCAAAACAGCTACAGGAGTTTCGTCTTTTTTCACCGCTTTTTTTATTTCCTCAAGCGCCCCCCACATAACCCTCTGCGCCGTAGATTTTTTTCCTGAAAACATTAAATGGTTGGTGAGTTTCGCAACCAACCGCGAATCATAGAGTGGGTCCAACATTAAATCTCTGTTTTCTTTCTTTTTTCGCCTCATTGTTTTGGCCGCTTAGTTCCGTATTTTGACCTTTGCTGTTTCCTTTTTTCAACTCCGGTTGCGTCCAAGACCCCGCGCACAATGTGATATTGCACCCCAGGCAGGTCTTTTACGCGGCCTCCGCGGATTACAACAACAGAGTGCTCCTGCAAAGTATGCCCTTCGCCGCCGATATAAGCTGTGACCTCCATGCCGTTAGTAAGACGGACTCTCGCAACCTTTCGCAAAGCGGAATTAGGTTTTTTGGGGGTCATTGTTTTGACAGCTAGGCACACTCCGCGCTTAAAGGGCGACGGATAAAACCGCGGGCGGTTTTGGAGCGCATTAAAAGACTTGGCAAGCGCCACCGACTTCGCCTTATATTCCATCTTCTTTCTGCCCCTTTTTACAAGCTGATTAATAGTAGGCATATATGTAAAAAAAGCTTATCACACAAAAAATAGAGCGTCAATGACGCTCTATGCTTTTTTCGTGCCTTTTGCGTATTCGGTTGATGAATACAACGAATCTTTTGTCCAAAGAGGCTGCCATCTTCCATCAAACGTTCCGTAGATTTTATCCAAGCCGAAGACGGCAAACATGTTCTCGCAATAAGTGCAGGTGTAACTTGGCTCGTCCCGCCACCACGGGCTGCCATCAGGCTTAAATCCAGCTTCATAAAAGTCAAGCATCGGCAGGGCGCTTGGCTTCCACCCAAGCTCAAAAACTTTTGCCAAACACCAAATTGGCGCGTGCCCGCAATCTCCCAAAGTCGCATCCGTGCGCGAAGGCATTCCAAGTCTTACACAAACCGATCCATCAAACGAACAGAGCCGCTCTTTGCCGAACTCCACGCAAAAATTCTTGTTCGTGCTTTCCGTGATTAAATTGCCAACTTTGTCATAAACAGAGCACACAAAGCGCATTTTTAGACATTTTGATTCTCCGGAAAATCCGGAAAATGCCAACTCCCATGCGTGCTGAAATTTCAAGTCTGTGAAAAGCGGGTTGGACATCAACAAATTTAAAACTCTGGACGCCAAAAGAACATGCCTGTTGGCGGTTTTATCAAAAGACAAAATGTAGTCCCGCCAATCTTTATTTTCAGACATTTCGCCGACTTCTCCATTAACGAAATCGTCATATGGGAAATCTGATGGAAATTGATCTCGAGACAAATCAAAATTTTCCGGCAAATCGGAATTAAAAATAATTTCTTCATTCCAATAATGCGAGCGAGAGCCAAACTTATCCGCCCATTCTTTAGGAAAAAGCGCTCTTTTAATCCAGCCGCCGTAAAAATCTTGGAAAATCGCTGCGATAACGGCACAGTGCCCAAAAAGCGGATTTTCCGGCGTCCACTTATCCGGAGCGTCTGAAGTTTCTTGAGAACAAGAGTTTTTTAAAAGATATTTTAACTCAACCAACGGAATTTTCTGTTTCATACAAGCGCCCTTTCTTTTTCAAAACAAAAACCTGCTACAAATGTAGCAGGTTGAGTAAAAAAGGTCAAAACTTACAGCCGAGCGCTTGAGCCATTTTAGAAACCACGCCATCATAGTACGAAGAGCCGCACCAATCTTTTATCTCCTTATCCCCGATCATTATTTCAAGCTCTTTTTTGCCACCGCTGCCAAGTCCTCCTAAAAAATCTTCGCCTTCCGTTTTCAGCGGTTTATTGAGCTGCAAAGCGATGTCAACAGCGTCTCCCAATAAACTCCTAATGGATAAACCGCCGGCCACAACCGAAATTTTCTCGCTTCTACTCCCATAAACAACATGATTTTCCGACGGAAACACCATACTGCCTTTGGCGCAATTAAAAATCATTTTTCCCTTGTTCAGAACTCCCAAATACAAGCTGGTCTCAATCGCCACGTATCCGCGCCCCCCAAAACCGGTACAGCCACGCTGCAACTCGCGTCTAACAACCGCTAAAACAAATTCGCCAACGCTTCTTTGCGCGCGATTTTGCAAATCCCGATATACGCCCTCAAGCTTTTCGTTTAAAAAGCCGTATTTAGCGATTACAAAATCTTTGATTTCGTCTCCGGTTGTTTCTCCGTTTTTGATTCTGCTCTGAAGCTTAGCGAAATCCCGATTGGCTTGCTCTATAAGCTTCTCGGCGTCCTTTTTCAAACCCCCAACTTCCTCCAACAATTTATTAATGTCTGTCAACTCTTTAGCCGCGCTGCCCATAAACTTCCTCCATGTTTTTGATATCAAACAAACCTGCCACCAATGTAGCAAGCGCGAGACAAGAAAGCAAGCGTACTAAAAACTCAATCCGGTTATCAGCCGGAAAAGAAATGCGGCTATTGGAAGAATGGCGCCAGCGAAAAAGAATATAAAAAGCAAAAGGAGAATGAGGCCGTATTTTTCAAAAAATATTTCAAGGTCTCTGGCGCGATCCGGCAAAAACGCAAAAAGCACTTTAGAGCCGTCCAACGGGGGGATCGGCACTAAATTAAAAATCGCAAGAATCAAATTGAGAAAAACGATAAACATCGCGATCTGCAAAAATTGCGCTGGCAGAGCAAATGCGTCCGCGAATCTTATTAAAACCCCAAAAAATAGCGCCATCAAAATGTTGGAAAGCGGCCCTGCCGCTCCAACCATAGCCGGTCCGTACTTTTGATTTTTCAAATAATACGGATTATACGGCACGGGCCGCGCCCAACCGAAAATAAACCCGCCCGCCCAATATGTCAAAATGGGCAGCAAAACGGATCCGAAAGGATCAAGATGTTTTAGGGGATTTAATGTCAGCCGCCCCTCGTCTTTTGCCGTGTTATCGCCCATCGCATAAGCCACCGCGCCGTGGGAAACCTCGTGAATCACCACGGAAAAAATTAAAATCGCGATTTGAAAAATAAATTCAAGGGCTTGATTCATTATGTTTTTATGATAACATATTAAGACTATGGCGAAAATTTGCGCAATTTGTAAAAAGGGTTCAGTGATAATGGGAACACGGCGGCTTCTCCGCGGCCACTATAACCCCACCAAAAGATCCCGAAAATATCCCAATCTCCAATGGGCCCGTTTGCCTGCCTCGCGACAAGGCGGGCCGTCTGGTGGAAGAGTAAAAATCTGCACAAGGTGCCTCAAAGCCGGGAAACACTTGAAGATGAAATAATCGGTTGACTATAAATATTATAGTGATAACATATCCACAGAAGTAAAAAATGGGGAATTAGTATGTCGCTGACACGAAGTCAAAAAGCTAAGCTGACAGTTAAAATTAAAAATTTAACCAAAAAAGCCGACGAGCTCGAAAGAAAAGCAAAAACCGAGGATGATAATTTTTATGCCTCTGCTATAACATGCGGCGGTGAGCTGGCTGGCTCATACGGCACAGAATACATGCATGAGGAAGTCAAATTGTTGCGCGGAAGAGTAAAATTGCTTGAAGAAGTTAGAGATGGAGTTGTTGTTTTGAATGATCGCAAACACACAAAAACTCGACTTGCGGTGATTCAACAAGAAATGAGTTTGCTTACTAAAGAAAAATTAAATTTAGAAGCCCGCCTCAAAGATTTCGGGGAGGTAAAAAAACTACTTTCTTCATGAGCCTAAAAAGGCTCTTTTTTTTCGGGCCAGGCGGAATTGAACCGCCGCCACACCCACCCCAAGGGTGCGTACTGCCGTTATACTATGGCCCGGAACGTTTGACGTTCCTGTACTTGCACATTTTATATGAATTTGTTAATTTAGAAAATAGATAAAAACAGAACAAAAAAGAAAGGAGGTGACGAATGGGCGATCAAGAATGGAAAATTTGGTGTTTTTTTAGAGTTTTTTGGCTTGCTGTAGCTATCGCGGCTATCGTCGCTGGCTGCGCCGCCGGGTCGCTGACTACTCGCGAAAAGGGCGGAATTTTCGGCGGACTTTTAGGAGCGGGCGCCGGCGCAATCGTTGGCAACCAAATCGGTACAGGACACCCCGGAGCCGGAGCGCTAATCGGCGGCGCGCTTGGCTTGGGAGCCGGAGCGCTAATCGGAGACCAACTTCAAGGGCGGGATTCGGAAAATCAAAAACAGCAGGAAGAAATTGATCGGCTGCAAAGAGAAATTGAGCGCCAACAAAGAGAGCTGGAAAGGCTCAAAAGACAACAAAACCGCTAGATCGAGGCATTGCCTCGGTCTTTTTCATAGAGCGAAAAAAAATCAGCGTTTTTGCGCCATATCTTTGGCGGCAAAAACGAAGAAAATCATCCCCACCGTCATTAAAATATGGTGAATGTCTAACGGCGGCTTAGAAAAAATGGTCAGCAAAGAAAGGCGCAAAAAAACGATGCTGTCTAAAAAAGCAAAAACCATAAAAACAACGCCCCAAATAAACAAATTAAGCCCGCGAGCGGATTCTTCTCCGGTTTGCGCTTTAGTCTGCACAATAAACCAAATTGAAAACAGCCCAATTATCGCGCCGATTATATCAATCCATAGCGTAATTAATGAAAGCGGCATATTAAGTATTATCAGTTTACCATCAAATTAAATAATTGCGAAAAGAAACTTATCCACATCTCATTTTATTTTCTTTAACTTTCTTGAACCAACTTGTCTTATAAAAAGATGTTCTGCTTTAAAAAATTTTAGAGCTGTTTGAATCTGCTTATTGCAGCTTTTCGACCTGATCTCATATTGCTCCATCGCACCCATGATATCTATTGATATACTAAAGCAAATTTGCTAGCCTTTCAATTGGGAGGAAAATGTATGCTCATGGAAATTGAATTTGACCATGACAAAATGCAGGAATTCGGCGATTTAATCGGCGCACATGTTGTGCCAAAAATAACACCAAAGCGCAGGTTAGCCGCTTGGTTGAAAGGAGAAAGGCTAGTTGATTATAAAAGAATAATCAATGCGGCGTTCACATTCTACAAATGGCGCCAAAAAGAAATGAAAACTGGCCGAAAAGTGGTTTCCGCAGTAGAAACAACAACAAGTGATTTAATCGAAGTTAAAACGCCCGAGATATTGTTTCCAACACAAGTAAAATGACAAAAAAGACAGCCTCACGCTGTCGTTTTTTTTGTGCCCTCGGCGCGATTTGAACGCGCAACCTTCGGCTTCGGAGGCCGACGCTCTATCCAGTTGAGCTACGAGGACAAAAAACCACTTGGGTGTCCGACACCCAAGTGGTTTACGTGTGGCGGTCGGCCACAATTGATGCTCCGAAAGAATAGGGCTTAATTACAGCGTCAAAACCGTAGCCTTTGACCATGCCGACGACCGTTTCTATAAAATCTTTTGTCGGGCCGTTCTCGCCAACATCAATATGAATCTGATCGTTCCAGAAAAACTCGTCTCCCAGTTTTTCTTTAAGGCGTCCGCGCAGTTCCTGCGCCAAAGTTATTGAGTGAATCGTTTCTTTATAAATCCTTTCGCGCATGTCATGGCAATGCGTTTTTTCCGAGCGCGTCCAAAAGTGTATTCCTCCGTTTCCAATCCGCCACACAGTTATAGCCGTTACAAAACTGACATCCGATCTCGCCGCCGAATCGGTCCCAACGATTATTTTGTATTTTCTTTGCGGTTTTAAATTAACAAAATCATAAATTGCCCGGACAACACACTCCAAATCCAGCTCATTTCCGATTATATTAAAAAATTTTGAGTTGGGCATTGTCTAAATTCTTACTTCTGACTTCTAAATTCCAATTAACGGGCACTGCCACTTTTCCGCCGGCGTCTCTTGAATAAAAAAGCACGTGGCCGTTTTTTCTGCCGAAGTCGTAAAGATTCTTGGTGATCTCAACATCTTTCAGGCAATATTTTTTAATCTCGTCAATTTTGCCCTCCTTATACCACCTCAAGGCCTGCATTCCGTCTCCGCTTTTTCTAACGCCCAGAGTCGCATCGGCCAAGCTGTCTAAATAAAGCCGATGGCCGAGCGATTTTTTCACATCATCCATCAAATCAAGCGTGGAAAGTTTCTTTAAATCCCACGAAATGTATGGGCGCAAAACCTCAAGGTCAAAATGGTGAATATTAAAACCGACAACGCGGACGGCTTTTTGGAGCAACTTTTCAAATTCGGGAATTTCGTGTTCTTCAAAAGTTAAATATTGGTCGGGCCCATAAACGTAAGTTCCCACAACGGAAATGCCAAGTTTATCAAAAAAAGTCCTTCCGCCAACTTCGTCAAACGATTTCTGTGTCTCGATATCAAAAACAATATCTCCGATGTCCATAGGATAATATGTACCACAAAGACGATTTTTTACCAAATGCGCTTAAAGTCCGAGCTCGGAGGGCTTCACAACGTAATCTTCAATTGGAAAATTTGACGGAATAAAACCCAACTCTTTGGCTTGCGCGAAATATCTTTCAAACGCCCTCATTTCTTTCTCGCCGTAATTATTAGGAAGCTGTTTTGGGCTATTTGCTTCAAGCAACGCTATAATTGGCGGTGTATTAAGGTTATATTTATTAAGATAATCAGCAAGTTCGGAAATAACGCTTGGCCGCTCCTGGATAAAACGCCCCGCGTCCAAAATGGTCTCCACCACCTTTTTTGCGGTGTCTTTATTGCGCTCATACCAGTCTCTATTGGCCGCGATCACAACAAAAGGCAAAACAAGCCCGCCTTCTTTTTCGCTCCAAATATCTCCTAATGCCGCCGCGCTCTTGAATTTTCCGCTTGCGATAAGCGAGGCCGCAACTGGATATGCCGCCATAGCCGCGTCGGCTTCTCCTTTTTCTACCGCAGCTATAGTTTGGGGAATATTTCCAAAAGAAACGCTGACATCTTTTTCAACATCAATCCCCCCCGCCTTGAGCGCTATAGCAGTAGCGATATAAGCCGCAGTGACTTTCGGCTGTGTTCCGATTTTCTTCCCTTTTAAGCCTTGAATTGAAGTTATGCCGGAATTGGCGGAAACGAGCGCGTGATAGCGATAAAGCACTGCCGGACCAATGATCAACAAATTTATATTCTTCTGCTTCGCCGCCAAAATAGTGAATGGCGAGATTTCAGCCAAATAAGACTCGCCGTTAGCTATTCTTCTTTCCAATTCGCCAGGATCGGTGGTGACGACCTCAAAATCAATGCCGTGCTTTTTGTCAATACCGTATTTTTTAATCACCTGCGCCCGCAGTTCGTTAGCCCCGCCAACCGCAACCTGATACTGGACCTTAACCGGCTCTTTCTTCCACAAATTAGGCGGAATCAACCAAAAAATCGCCGCCAATAACACGACCGCACCAGCGATTAAAAGGCTTGTTTTGAGATTAATCATGATTAAATTGTAACATTTACCCTAAAAACAGGGCGGGTGTCGCTGTGGATAAACTTTAAAGCGGCAAGTCAAACGCCCATGCACCCGGACCGAGGATGAGAAGCGCGAGAAGCGCCATAAAAATCAGGAAATCAAGTTCCCATCCGCCAATAAATTTTTGGCCGCGCTTGAACCAAAAAAGTATCACCAAAAATTGAATAGCCAAAATTAGGGCCACCAGCTGTGTCCAAAACCCGACGATTAGCGCGATACCGCCCAAAAATTCCACCAGCGTCACCAGCCACGCCCAAAACTTGCCGGGCTTGAATTTCATTGACTCAAGCCAGCCCGCGAATTGCGCCTTGTCTTGGGATAATTTTTGATATCCGTGCGCCAAAAAAATGGCCCCGAGCGCCAAACGAAGCGCGAGTGGCCCGTAAAACTGGTAGTCTAAAAGCTGTGGAAAAAGGCTTAGCATACTGATAGTATAGCAAGGATGAACAAAGATATCATGTGGCTAGTTTTTGTGCTTATACTGGTGGGTATCGTCTTTAATTTCCAAAGAAAAAATGGCAGGCTTTTTAAGCAGCCGCCAGTATCTGAATCACCGCTGGCCACGACAACGCCGCCGCTGGGTCCGCCCGCAACGCCTCCCGGACAAAGTGGTCCGGTCCCTACTCCGCCCCAAAAATCATCTGGCCCGACTTTGAGATTGGCGGCCGCCAACGCGTATGCAGCAAATCCGTCCGCGGAATATATTTTGCTGGAAAATATAGATTATGAAAATAAGCAAAAGATAACCATCTCCGGATTCAAACTGCAAAATAGAGACAAACTGACGGCAACTATCGGGCAAGACGAAAACGGCGCTTCAATAACATTAGATTACGGCGAGCGCACCATTATCATTACCGGAGAAAGCCCGTTGGGATACAATTTTAAAATAAACAAATGCTCCGGTTATTTTAACCAGAGAGCGGCAATTTCTCCACAAATCTACGCGATATGTCCATCTGTATCAAGTTTATCTTTGCCGAGAAATTTAAATAACGCATGCATAAATTACATAGAAAGCCTGCCCGTGTGCACAATGCCGACAATCAACGCTGATACGGGAATCAACAATGACTGTGCGGAGTTCGTACAAGCGCATGCAAGCTACGCAGCATGCGTCGCCGATTACAAAAACGACAAAGATTTTGACAAAAAAGAGTGGCGGGTTTATCTGGGCAAAAACTTTGATTTTTGGAACAACCGCCACGACCTCATCCAGCTTTTTGATCCCGCCGGAAAATTAGTTACGGAGATTTCTTACTAATTCATAGACCGCTATTCCGGCGGCGACGGAGACGTTGAGGGATTCCTTTTTGCCGCGCATCGGTATTTCAACTATTTTGTCGCATTTTTTAAGAATTGACTTTGGGATGCCACGCACTTCATTGCCTAAAATCAGAGCAAAAGATTTTTTCGGCTTAAGCTTTTTTAAATCTATTGATTTTTTTGACTGCTCCAGCGCAATGATTTGAATTTTTTCTTCTTTAAGGCGTTTAATCAGCGTGTGAATATTTTTAATCTGCGCCCAATCGGCGTATTTCTCCGCGCCCAGCGCGGTTTTTTGAAAATCCTTCCGCAGTTTGCCGAAAATATCGTACGGTTCCGGCGTATAGCCTGTCAAATAAATTTTCTTCACCCCCAGCCCCTCCGCCGTGCGAAAAATCGCCCCGACATTATGAAGGCTTCGGATGTTGTGCAAAATAAGAAAAATGTTCATCGCCTACCTAATCTCGTACGTCAAATTCACGTTCACATGGATTTCGTTTTCGCCTTCCGGAGTTGGCGGGATGCCGGGGCCGCCCATTCCGAAACTCTCGGCTTTGGCGAAAATCGGCATCGGTATGCCGCCTTCGGATTCGCTGTATCCCAAAATTTTTCCCAAACCAACATTCAAATTTTTTGAGAGAGTTGCCGCTTTTGTTTTTGCGTCAGTAATTGCAAGAGCGCGCGCTTCTTCTTTTGCTTTTTTAGGGTCGTCAACGCTGAAAGAAAGCGAGCCGATTTGATTCGCTCCGGCTTGCGCCGCACCGGAAAGAATTTCGCCGACCTTGCTCAATTCCCTAATTTTCACCTCCAAGTTTTGGAAAATTTCGTAGCCACGGAATTTTTGCTCGCCGTCTTTATAGTCATACCGCGGACTAATGCTGTAAGAAGTGGTTTTTGTGTCTTTATCTAAAACGCCCTTTTTCTTCAGCGTGTCCGAAAGCCGATTCATAACTTCGGCCGCTGATCGCTGCACGGCCAGAAGATCGGTCCCCTCTTTCAAAACGCCCACATTAACTATCGCAATGTCCGGTTTTATCAAAATTTTTCCCTCGCCCGAAACGCTTATAGACGGCGGCTGCATAGCACGATTATAACCGCTAAATTCGCTCCGTATCTTCACCAAAAAAAATACGCTGAGCACGGCCAAAAACGCTATCATCGCCCAAAGCGCCTCTTTGGGCGGCCGAATATGCAAATATTTAGACTCGTTTATTTCCATATTTTAATTTTAGCATATCTGTTGCGTAGAAAACATTGACAGCCAGTTAAAAACATTGTAGCTTGTAAAAAGACTGAAGGGGGCAACCGGTGGTCAAAAACATTCTCTGGCTTTGCGGGGCGGCGTTGCCGCCGCTACTCTGGATAATTATCAGACTTTCCGGAGCACACCTCGGCTCCGGCACAGAAACTTTACTGGCGGGNNTCCTTGGCAATCGTGTTTGTGGCATTTCTGGCTGTTCTGCCTGAATACGCCGTGGATATTTATTTTGCTTGGAGTGCCGGCAAAGATCCTGTTTACGCGCACTACGCCGTAGCCAATATGACCGGCGCCAACCGCCTTCTTATCGGCGTTGGCTGGGCGGCGGTTGTTGGATTTTTTTGGCTAAAAAGCAAAAAAAACAGCATAGCGCTGGAATCTTCACGCAAGGTTGAGATTTTTTTCTGATTCTTGCAACGGCGTACTCATTCGTTATTCCGTTTAAGGGCTCTCTTTCCTTGATTGATTCAGTTTTTCTTTTGGCACTATTCATTTGTTACTTGAGAGTAAGTTCAAAATCGCCAATGGTAAAACCGGCGCTTGACGGCGGACCGGCAGAACTAATTGAAAAGTTGCAAAGAGCGCCGAGAATTGCCTGCACAATTTTTATGTTTGTTTATAGTGGCATCGTCATTTACGCGGCTGCGGAACCGTTTGCGGAGGGACTGTTAAAATCAGCTAACTCTTTGGGCATAGAAGAATTTCTTCTTGTGCAATGGCTAGCGCCGCTTGCGTCCGAAGCACCGGAGTTTATTGTTGCGATATTATTTACGCTTCGCCTTAATCCGGGAGCGGGCATTGGCACGTTAATCTCATCAAAAGTAAACCAGTGGACGCTTTTGGTTGGCGCGATTCCTATTGCTTACAGCTGGTCTTCGGGTTCGTTTGGCGCTCTTTTGTTGGATGCGCGCCAGATTGAAGAGCTGTTTTTGACATCAGCGCAGTCATTATTTGCGGTTATGGTAATAGTTAATCTGTCTTTTTCCGTTTGGGAAGCGCTCGTTCTCTTTTTACTTTTTGCAACACAAGTATTTATCCCCGGCACGGAGGCCAGATACATTTATGCATGCTTCTACATCGTTTTAGCGGTTGGCATCTTCTCCTTCTGCCCCTCCAACCGCCGCGCATTTTTGGGTCTTTTTAAAAGTCTTTTCAAAAAACACTCCGCCTAGCGGGGTGTTTTAATTTTTTTCTATTTTTTTCAACTCCTCTCTGACAACTTCGCGGTCATCCCATGGAATTTTTGTGCCGCGAGGGCCCATAATCCACGGCTCGGAGCCTTTGCCGGCGATGATAACAATGTCACCTGATTTGGCGGATTTTAGTGCGGCGCGGATGGCCTCGCGCCGGTCAAGAATTTTTTTATAGTTTATAGTTTGTGGTTTATAGTTTGGCGTTTTCGAAAATCCGGCTTCAATCTCATTTAAAATAGTGGCTGGATTTTCGTCGTATGGGTCTTCGTTGGTTAAAACAATTTCATCACAAAACTCGGCCGCGATTTTCCCCATCTCCGGCCGTTTCCATTTATCGCGCCCCCCTCCGGCAGAACCAAGAACGCAGACTAATCGTCCGCCCGGAAAGAAGTCCGACTTCTTTTGGATCCCGAAGTCGGACTTCGAGGAGGGCGGATTCCCGGCTAGCGGACGCAAAGTCTCGTAAACTTTGCGAAGCGCATCCGGCGTGTGCGCGTAGTCAACCACCGCCGAGAACGGCTCGTGCTGAATAAATTCCAATCTCCCAGGCACACATTCAACTTTTTCCAGTGCGCGTTTTATTGCTTCGCGGTCCACGCCCAACACCTTCGCGGCGTGATACGCCGCAATGGCATTTTCCAAGTTAAAGTCGCCGAGGAGTTTTAAATGTATGTCGGGCGGCAAATCTTTTTTGGTGTAAACAATTTTCTGTCTGGCAGGCCTGCCTGCCGACAAGGCAGAAATCTTTAGAAAATATTCAACGCTCGGATCCTCGCCGTTTAAAATATGTATCGGCGCTTTTTTGAAAAGCTCTGCTTTTGCCGCGCGGTATTTTTCAAACGAGCCGTGCGATTCAATGTGCTCCGGAGTCACATTTGTTAAAACAGCCATATAAAAATTTATCCCCGTGTGCCTGAATTGTTTTATTCCTTCCGAAGTAACCTCAATCACGACGTATTTACATCCCGCCCTGACTGCCTCCCGCAAAAATTTCTGGAGTTTGAACCGCCCCGGCATGGTCATCTTTAAATTATTTTTTTCTTCTTTTTTATTTATCCGGAAACGCAGTGAAGAAACAGACGCGACTTTCTCACCGGCTTCTTCCAAAATGGCCGCGAGCAAATGCACAACCGTTGACTTGCCATTTGTTCCGGTTACACCGATTATCTTGAGTTTTTTAGACGGGAAAGCGTAAAAAAACGCCGCCACCCAAGCCAGCAGCCAATGATACGCAGGCTGGAGCGCGGCAAAAATAGGCCTCGGTATTATTTTTTTAAAAAAACGCAAAAATGTTTCCATTGTTATGGCCTATGCACCACGCTATCCATATTAACCACTTTAAACGATTAATCCAGACGTTAAAAGCCAGAACTCCGGCCCTCGGCATTTGCGTGCCTCGTCGGAGTTGCATTATTCCAAGAATTTGCTATAATTAAGGAAAGCAAAAGGCCGATCAATTAATCGTTAATTTATAGGTAAAACTAAAAAGTATATGAAAATTTTAAAGGAACTTACGCCAAAAAACATGCAATGTATAATAGGAAATTGCTCAGCTTGGTTCAAAACCGACAGAGGTACTTATTTGTTTATTGGCAAGAAAATAAAAAATCAGAAGGTTATGCGCGGTTTAAAAAACAGAATAGGTAAAGATGAAACCACTATAGAAGTACCGTTGAGTTTGCTAAGCAATAAGTAATAACTATCTTATTCGTTTTGAACTGCAATAGTGCAAATATTTTCAGCGTAATAACAACGCTCTCTAATAATTTTTAATTTGTATGCGTGAATCCAAACAGACACTCCGCCATTTTTTATAAAATCGAGATAATTTTTGTAATGCAACGGATAAACTTTGCCAATCCCGCGTTCATCTCTATCGATAAATAATTTCATTAATCTCGCCAATAGCGTAAACTTTTTTGGAACGGAAATGTCTGTCACGACCATTATACCGCCATGCTTCACATAACTACAAATTTCATTCCAAGCTTTTTCTTGTATTTCCACGTTCATTTCGTGTAGCGAAAAGCTTAAAATCGCCGCATCAAATACCGTAGAGATCCCTAACAGCGAAGATAAGTATTGGGCGTCGCCTATCAACAATTTAGAATAACTTTGTTGCTTATTAGCTCTCGTTATCATCGTAGGGGAACGATCCACCCCAACCGCCTCAATCCCATATTTTTTTAAGTATGCCCCTAAGCCTCCGGTACCACAGCCGATGTCTAAAACGCGCTTAGCACCTAATTCATAGAGAATGCGGGCAATGTTTTTCTTAATGTGTCCGAGAGTGATTTTCTGAATTTTCTCTGAAATCGGCAAAAACCGCTTAAGTGTTTCATAATGATCTGTACTATTCATGTGGCTGTTTGGCATATGGCGGTTATGGCCTATGCACAGCCCCACCGACGTAAATAATGCCGATGGACAAAGAGAGCATTATTATAAGCTCTAACGTTTTGGTAAACGTGTAAAAACCGGAAATTAATGCCAACCCAGATGAGATCGTCAGAAGCCCGAGCCAGCCTATTACGAAAAATTCCCCCCAATGGCGCGAATAAAGGGCATATCGCCTCTTGCGCGATTCCTTTAAAATCGTGTAAATGCCAACCGCCCCCAAATAAGGCTCTGCTAAAGCCCGAATGAGCTTGGTGGCCACCGTATCAAAGCTGGACACTCCGCTCAAATACAAAAATGCTATCGCGAAAAGATAAACGTAAGTAAAAATTCCTAAAAAAAGATAAAGCGCGTCAACGGCCTCCTGAAAAAATATGTCGTTCAGCCTTTGCCAAAATGTTTTCGGCGCGTTGTTGCGCTTGTCTTCCAAGCCTGACTCGTATATATAATTAGTTGTTTCTTCCCACCAAGCCATACTTAAAAATTTTTAATTTTTAATTTCCAATTTTCAATGATTCTTTGAGGCGCAACTCTCGACCTTTTATATCCTTTGGAATTTTCTGGATCATCTCGCGCGCGTCTCTCTGTGAATAGCCCAAAGAAAGCAGGGCGTCCAGAATATCGGCATCTTCTTTCATTTCGTCAGACGCGTAAAAGGTTTTGCCGAAACCTAATTTATCTTTGAGCTCCAGCACAATTTTTCCGGCAGTTTTTCTGCCGATGCCGGAAACTTTTGTAAGATAAGATGTGTCGCCGGAAGAAATTGCTTTTTTAATTGTATCCACCGGCGCGAGCGACAAAACTCCCAAAGCGGATTTCGGGCCTATGCCGGAAATGGAAATCAGCATTTCAAAAAATTCAAGTTCCGTTTGATTCAAAAATCCGTAAAGCTCCAGCGCGTCTTCTTTGACATGCAAATGCGTCCATAATTTTGCCGCTCCGTCCTGATTTAAATTTTTTAAATCTTGAGCGGCAACAAAAATTTTATACCCCACGCCGCCGACATCCAAAATTACATGCCGCTCTCCTTTAAATATCACCTTGCCTTCTAAGTGTCCTATCATTAGTATAATGGTACCACAAAATGTCAACCTTTAAACTACATGAGCCATATAAGCCTGCCGGCGATCAGCCGAAAGCCATAGCACAGCTCACCAAATTACTAACTTCCGGCAGCCGACATCAGACGCTTTTGGGGGTTACGGGTTCTGGAAAAACTTTTACGATGGCGAATGTAATCGCGAATTTAGGCCGTCCGGCTTTGGTGATTTCCCACAACAAAACTTTGGCCGCCCAGCTTTATCAGGAATTTAAAACTTTTTTCCCAGAAAACGCCGTGCATTATTTTGTTTCCTACTACGACTATTACCAACCGGAAGCCTACATCCCGCAAAGCGATACTTACATAGAAAAAGACGCGCGAATCAATGATTTTATTGATGCAATGCGTCATGCCACGACCGCCACAGCGCTTACGCGCCGAGATTTTGTGGTTGTGGCATCGGTTTCCTGCATTTACGGCATCGGCGATCCGGCTGAATATGAAAAGGCAGCGCTGGAAATAAAAGAGGGGCTGCCGATTTCCCAACGCGCATTTTTGAAAAAATTGGTTGAAATGCAGTATGAAAGGAATGACTACGAGCAGAGAGCGGGGATTTTCCGCGTCCGCGGAGAAACTGTTGAAATTTTCTCTCCCGCAGGAGATTCGGTAATTAGGATTGAGTGGAATGGGAATGTGATTGAAAGAATAAGCCAAACCGAAACGCCCCCCTCGAAGTCCGACTTCAAGACCCAAAAGAAGTCGGACTTCTTCCCGGCTGGCGGCTTAGAGGAGGCTGGCGCGAGAAAAATCTTCCCAGCCAAACACTTCGTCACACCGCAGGACAAATTAGAACTGGCGCTTTCCAACATAGAGCTTGAACTGAAAACTAGAGCCGCGGAGCTCAAAGGGGCAGGAAAATTGTTGGAAGCGCAAAGAATAACCCAACGCACGAATTTTGATTTAAAAATGCTCCGCGAGATCGGTTATACGCACGGCATTGAAAATTATTCGCGCCAACTTTCTTTTCGGAAACCCGGCGAACCGCCACATACTTTATTAGATTATCTTCCGGATGATTTCATCACGTTTATTGATGAATCGCATATGTCCATCCCGCAAATCCGCGGAATGTATAACGGAGACCGCGCAAGAAAACAGGTTCTTGTGGATTACGGCTTCCGCCTGCCGTCTGCTATTGATAATCGCCCGTTAACTTTTGAAGAGTTTAATAAAAAAGCAGAGCAAGCAGTTTATGTTTCGGCAACTCCGGCTGAATACGAAATAAAACTTTCCGGCGAACACATTGTAGAGCAAATTATCCGCCCCACCGGACTTTTGGATCCGCAGTTGGAAATCCGGTCGGCGAATCCGCCGACCGGCGGGCAGATGCCCGATGTCATCAACGAAATTCAAAAGCGGATCAAACAAAAACAGCGCGTACTTGTAACCACGCTTACAAAACGCATGGCGGAAGATTTAGCTGATTTTTTGAAAGAAAACCAAATCAAAGCTGAATATATTCATTCGGACATAAAAACGCTGGAACGGCACAAAATTTTAACCGATCTCCGAAAAGGCGCTTACGATGTTATTGTTGGAATAAATCTTCTGCGCGAGGGAATTGATTTGCCAGAAGTTTCACTTGTAATAATTTTAGACGCCGACAAGGAGGGTTTTTTAAGAAACGCACAAACATTGATACAGACCATCGGCAGAGCTGCGCGGCATACAGGGGGAACGGTCTTAATGTATGCAGACATAACTACGGACTCAATGCAAAAAGCGCTGGAGGAAACCGAGCGCCGTAGAAAAATTCAGGAAGAACACAACGCGAAACACGGCATTACACCTCAATCCATTCAACGCCGAATCAGCGAGAATATATTCGGCGCAGAATCATCTGTTAAAAAATTTGATTTAACAAAAATGTCCAAACAAATGTCCAAGGAAAAATTAAAACAGGAGCTTGAAGAAGAAATGCTGGAAGCCGCCAAAGAACTTGACTTCGAAAAAGCCGCCGAATTAAGAGATTTGATTAAAACTTTATAGTATATTAAACTACTTCTATGCCAATAACTTCGTCGGCCAAAAAAGCATTAAGGCAATCCCGCACCAGGCGGGGGAAGAATTTGGTTTGGAAAGACAAACTAAAAGAAGCCGTCAAAACAACAGAGAAAACCAAGTCGGCAGAATCGCTGCGCCTTGCTTACAAAACCATAGATAAATCCGCCAAAAGGGGTCTCATCAAAAAAAACAAAGCCGCCAGGATGAAATCTAGGCTAGCTAAGCTTTTATCGCCAAAATAAATCTTTCCAAAATCTCATAGGCGTTTTTGGGGTCGCGGCGGATTGCTGATTCAGCAAGTATCCCATGCCAATATGCGTCGGCCATTCTTTTTTGCTTTGCCTTCCAAAGCAACGGATAAATAAGCCTCTGCAAGTCTTGGCCGGAAATTTCCGCTTCTTTGAGAGCCAAAAGCGCCCAGCCCAACGAGGCGGAGAAAATTTTTTCAACAAAGGGAAAGGGGCTAGCGCCAGCCTCTTTGAAGTCCGACTTCAAATCCCCAAAGAAGTCGGACTTCTTCCCGGCTGGCGGCTTCAAAGGGGCTGGCGCGCCTAAGACTCTTTTCTCCAATTCATTCTCCAGCGCCCACTCTGCCACTCCGCCAGCTGGCGGACCAGCCTCTTCAATAATTATCGCGCATTCTTCTTTACTCAATCCAAACCCCAACGCTTTTGCTTTTTTATCCACCCAAGCCGCCAGCTCTTTTTTGGTCAGCGGACGCACTTCCTGTATTTTTTCGGCATATTTTTTAAAAAAATTAAGCGTTGATTTTACCGATTCTTTTTCCCAAAAAACAAAAATGTCGCGCGATGCCTTTATAAAATCCCCGTTTTTTTTCAGGATTTTAAAAATACTTTCATTGGATTCCAAAACATTTTTAAAAATAACTAATCTGGTTTTAGAAAATAAATTGCCCTGCTCCAAAGCGGCATAAAATTTTTCCGGCTGAATTTCGTCGGCGTCTCCGTCAAATTCTTCAACCAGAACATTTCCACCCGCCTGCCGAGATTTTTTATAAAATGCGGATTTTAATTCTCCGATTTTGCGGAGCGCTTGATAGGAATTTGGCCCAAGGAGAAGATACATCATTGTCTTTCGTGAGTAACATCGTGAATAATTTTAAGATAACGCTGCTCCGGAAGCGGGCCAATGCCTTTGATATACACGGTGATTATCTGCAAAACCCTTTTTTGCGGCGACATAAATGTTATTTCGTACACATTTTCCCCGACATTCTGCTTCTGCGTCGGAAAAAATACTTTCCACAATTTCTCAAATCCGAGAAAGGCGGCCGCGCTCTCTGTAATATAAAGTTCTTTCGGGGGTGATTCCGCAATATCTAAATATTTTTTAGCGGCCGGATTAATGGCTAAAATTTGATTTTCCCCGGTATATTCAATAATGCCGTCCGGAATATAAGCGATGGTTCTTTCTCTTTCTGCGCGCTCGCGCCCAACGCTTACAATCGCGCGCATAAGTCTGATGGTGCTGAAAATCAAAAGCGCCAACAGCGCCAAGCTCGCCACGGAAAAAGTAACAGCCACGAACAGGGTTTGATTGCGCTGCTTCAGCGCTACTGCTTCACGCTGCTCCACAACCACACCCCACCCGGTTGACGGCATCTTGAGTCCGAGCGCCAGCACATTTTCGTTTTTTTCGTTTACGTACCGGTTAAACTCAATCCTCTCTCGGCCCTGAACCAAAAGGTTAACGATCTCGCGATATTTTAAATTTTCCCCGGAACGCGCTAGTTCAATATCCGGATCCGAAATTATCGCACCGCGGCTATCCACAAGATATATTTTCCCTTCCTCCACCGATGTTTTGCTTGCTACCCCCCAAAGAAGAGTAAAATCTATTTCGCTGGAGGCCACTGCAGCGACTTTCCCATTTCGTATTATGGGAGCGGAGATTTGCAGTGACGGGCCATGCGGACCAAAAAAAACCGGGCTGATGTAACGTTTCCCGGCCAAAGCTTCTTTAAAAAAGGAACTGTTTTTTACCGAAATCTCTGAAAATTGCGGGGCCGTATCCCGCCGCACCAAAGAACCCAAACGCTCGCCGTCCGTGTTAAAAATAAGCAGATTTATAAAGTCGCTCCGGCTGCCAAAAAAAACTTCAGAAAGGGTTTCACCCTTGTTGATATCTTCAAGAAAATGGCCGCTGAAATGAATCAGGTCTTGAAAAGTTAAATCTAAAAACAAATCCAACAAAGCAATGGCGTGCGAAGCAGTTGTGTTTTGAGAAATTATGGCGTTTTGCTCAACGCCGTTTAAAACAGGGAAAAGCCAATAAAAACTGGCTGTAACAAGAAAAATACCGACCGCAAATATGATCGCGACATTATACCAAAGAGGGCCGGAAACAAGCCGAGTCCACTTCTTAATAAAATCCATATGCTATTTTGTGTGAACGCCTAAAACTTTATAAACAACTCTCTGGGGTTTCTGGGGATTTCCTTGATGAAACCGAATTCCGCTGCTTTTTGCATCACAAATACGGCATTATCAATAAACTCATCGTCCCAGCGCGACGGAAAAGCTTTTGACAGGCGCTCAACAATAAAATTTACTTCCGCTTCAGTTTTGGCGCCTACCACCTCGCGAGCATACTTGGCAACGATTTCCGGATGATCT
>Ga0076094_130_pt1 | contig 13948 bp, 16 predicted proteins | sample RifGroC1_FD_68123 | JGI IMG/M metagenome (GOLD analysis project Ga0076094, IMG submission 68123) | Parcubacteria bacterium GW2011_GWC1_44_10
CAAATGATTACCAGTAGGCCATTGTCTTTTAAGACTCGCTTCCATTCATCAAGAGCAACAACAGGATCAATCAAATGTTCGAATAAATGTTTCGCTAGGATTCCGTCTACTGACTTAGTTTCGAAAGGAAGGCGAGTTACGTCAGCTTCAAGGTCTGTCGCGCATGGTTTATCGAAGTTTGCTCCGACACCTAGCTGTCCGTCTCGCCTAATATCTATACCGATCATATCTTGGTGCAATTTCTGGCCGCCGCAGCCAAGGTCAAGCACCTTGTTCCCAGTCTTTATGATCGGCAACAATTCTTGTAAGGCTAATTCGTTCTCGCCATCAACAAAAGACTCTTTCTCATTTTCCTGCTTTGGAAAAACATGGCTGATGCAGTTAAACCATTTCTTAAACCCATGTTTCTTAATCAACCAATTATTTATTTCCTCTCCCTGTTGCGGACTGTTCCAGTATTCACCGTATAATTTCTTGCCAGTAACACTACAGAAATGAAGCATGAACGCCCTTCGGCAAATGCAAATCTTATAACCAGCCTGAGTTAGACGCATCGACCAGTCAAGATCATCGCCTCCAGCTTGACAACAATCCAACGGCCCAATTTCGTCTATAATCTCACGCCTAGTAAGCATGCACATGCCGGATAGATAAGTTGTCTCAACAGCAGGTGGAAGGTGAACGTGATTGGTAGTCTGGAATCCCATTATATTATTGCTCGTAGGACCGACTACACCGATTTTAGGATCAAGCTGGAAGCAATTAACCATCTTTGTCAGCCAGCCATAATCGTGAGGGACGATCTGGGTATCATCGTTAAGTGACATTATAAATGGAGCAGGATTGTTTTTAAGTACCCACTCGCGCCCAGCATTTACCCCGTGTGTCCACCCAAGGTTTTTGCCTGCTTTAAGCACTATTACTCCACTATTTTCAGGGACACTAAAATCCTGATCGCCATTGTTAACAACAATAATTCTATGCGGCTCACCGGTATTAGTCCTAATCGAAGTAATACAACGATCCAACATGGTCAGATTGTTAAACGTGATAATGATGATATCAACCGTGGACTTGGCGGTTTGAACGCTTAAAGCTGTTTTCACGCAGTCACCACGTTAAGCTCATCTATCGTTTCAACAGGCTTGGAAGTCTTATAAACTTCCTTGAACTTTTCTTCCAACTCTGAAAATAATTGTTCGTGCTTGGTAATTTTTTCGACCAAGTTGCGAAGCAATTTATCCACATTTGGATTTTTTGATGTTTCCTTAAGAGCCTGAAGCCTGGACATCAATCTTTCGTGGGCCAACTTATAATTTTCCAGTGCTTTTTTTACGGCATCGTCATTTTCCGGAAAAACCTCTTCCACTTTAGCCGCTTCGGCCGCTTTTTCATTTACAATCCCGAGCTCCAGTTCAACTCGGGCTACAGGATTGAAAATAAACAACCTTCTAAATCCCCGCCCCCATTCTTTAAAAAAATAAAACGGGCTGGTGGGCAAAACGCCGGGATCGGGCACGCCTAAATCGCCTGGTGTTATCGCTTTGGCGTATAAAACGCCAGTCACAAGGAAACCGAAAACTAAAAATAGAACTAAATATTTTTTAATCATATAATTATGATATGCCAAAATTTTATACAGGGCAAGGTGACACTGGGGAAACAAGTTTATTTGGATGCCCGCAGAAAGTTTCAAAAACAAATCCGAAAATTGAGGCGTTGGGCGCCGTTGATGAGCTGAATTCCTATTTGGGTGTATGCAAATCTTTAGCTGCGGATGAAAACGTCAAAAAGGCGCTTTTGGGAGCGCAGGAAAATTTGTTTATAATCCAAGCCGAATTAGCGGGCGCGGAAAAAAGGCTGGACGAGGCCAAACTAAAAAGTTTGGAAAAAACAATAGACGAATTAGGCGAATTTGTCGGCCCAATCACCAAATTTACCATTGCTGGCGGCGAACCGCTTTCGGCGCATTTAGACTACGCCCGTGCAGTCTGCCGCAAAGCGGAGCGATTTACCGCCGAATTGCAAGAAGAGGCCAAACCCCCACTTGGGGGCTTAGCCCCCAAGTGGCTAGCGCTCGCATATCTCAATCGTCTCTCCAGCCTCCTTTTCGTCCTCGCACGCTACACAAACAAAAAAGCCGGAGTCTCTGAAGACCATCCGGCTTACTAATGACCTAAACCGAGTTTAGGTCATTGTGGGCTGGCATTTTGGGCAAATAACGTGAGGAAGTCCTTGTAAATAACCTCCTTTTGGCGCAAATTCTGTCCAGCCAAGCTCATAGTATTCCATCCTGCTGCATACCACGCATTGATTTTTGATGCCGTGGATCAGCTTTTCCTGCCGCAACTTATTCAAATCAAGGCCCGGATTTAAAAGATATTTCAAAAGAGCCATTCGCACCGGTACGCTAACCGCCATTTGATAAAAATACATTGCACGCGGATCTTTGTCTAAGCTATCAATCCATGTCTCCGGCTTGTTCGGCAACCAAATCGGAAGCTCATTGCCATGTTTTGACCGCGGAAACGGATGCATAACAACCTTAACGCCGTATTTATCGGCAACCTTTTTTGTTACCGAAAAATAACTTCGATATTTTTTAAACTTTTTTTCGCTTCGAAAATACTCTTCCTGAAGTCGTGTTATATAGTAAACATCGGCAGGTAAAAATTCGTTGGATTCAACAATATTCACATCCGGATAACGTGCCCTCAAATCGGCTAAAATCTCTTTGGGCATCTCAAACCCAGGAGGAGAAATAGAAACGAGCCTCATGTTTAATTTGGCCAGCATTGTAGCCAAAGAATGAATAACGCGTGAATGTTTAGGGTCGTTTATAAACGCAACTGTATAGTTTTTAAGCTTCTGCCAGTCATGTTCTATATCCAACCCCAAGCCGGAACAAATAGAAAATCCATCAACCAAAGTTTGTGTAGGGTGTTCGCCCTTTCCATCACCAGCATTAATGCAATGTGTATTATATCCAAACTCGTCGCAAATAGCCGCAGCCCGACCGACCAAACCCTCCTCGGCCGTGCGCAGAATCAAAGCGTCGTAAAAAGAAGCCCATGCACGCACCTCATCCTCAAAGTGCGCATCCTTCATCTCGGAAGAAAAAATCAGTTCCCAGCGCGTAACCCGCTTTCCGTTTTTCAAGCGAGTTTTCTGAACACCCCTTTCACTGTTTACATCAGCGCCTAATCTCTGCGCCGAAACCGCAGAGCTGTGATAAGTCCGGCTCGATTCTTGCCAAAAAAATTCTCCGATAACATGACCCGACAAAACACATGTCAAAAGTTCGCGGCCTTCACGAGTTTTCATCAAATCCAAAATCAGGCGCACATCTTTATATAAATTTACCAAAAACCCCAGCGTAAACTGGCGTGAAGAAAGAATATGCTTGAGCCTGTCGTTCATCCGCCCCTCCTTATTTTCAAGGCAAACTCTCGCAATTTAAGCAAATTCGGCCGGAAAAATCAACCCCGCACCTTTTGAGAAAAAGGATGTCAATCACGATATCGCCTAACCAAGCCAATTGCGCAATCTTGGAAAACGTGCACAGATCGGCAAACCGGAGCACCAATTTTCCAGCCCCCAAATTCTTCCGACGCGCAGGCTCGCAAAAAAGACAAGCACAAGTGCATAAACAATATGTTCATCCACCACGTAAGAATTCGGATTGGGATACGGGAATTGTAAAACGGGAAAGTAGTAAAGTAGCATCAAGATCGCGCCCAAAACCGAAGATAAGCGCACAAAAATCCCCAAAATCAAAGAAATGCCCAAAAGCGTAAGCCCCCATTCATTTACAAAATTTATTACAGGCAAAATATTTGGCTGCAAAAGCCACTGATAAAACCAAACAAAAGTTTTTGCTCCTTTCATATACCCTGCCGCAGACCAGTTCGGGTTCAAAACCTTAGTGATTCCTGCGTAAAAAAAGAACCATCCAGTTGCCACTCTCAACAAAAACAAAGAAAATTTTTGAAATGTCGTCATAATATTAATTTTTAATAATTAAGCTGCTAGCCGCGTAGAGGACCTTGTTCTTTTACGCGGCAAGCCAGCCGCCGTCAACGTAAAATGTTGCGCCTGTTATGTAGCTGGCTTCTTCCGACGCTAAAAATACGACCGCGGCAGAAACCTCTTCGGGTCTGCCGATTCTTTTTAACGGAATGCCAGCGAGCGTGGCGTCTAACGCTTCTTTAGACATTTGAGCCGCGGCCACCATTGGCGTATCAATCGCCCCCGGCGCGATAGCGTTCACATTGATCCCCAAAGGCGCCCACTCCACAGCAAGAGTCTCCGTCATTCCGATAATGCCTCCTTTTGATGCGGCGTAATGAGCGGCTCCGGCAAAACCAACGCCGACCCCACCTGACGCAATTGAGGAAATGTTGATAATGCGCCCCCATTTATTTTTTGCCATCTCTTTTGCCGCGCGCTGGGCGCAAAAAAACTCTCCTTTCAGATTAATATCTACAGTTTTATCCCAATCCGCCTCGGTGAGCTCAAGCGCCGGCTTTGGCGAAAATATGCCAGCGTTGTTTACCAAAATATCTAAACGCCCGAATTTTTTGATAATCTCGTCAAAAACCCTGTCCACATCGTCTTTTTTGGAAACGTCCATTTTAAAACACGCCGCCTCGCGGTTATTCCCAAGTTTAATTTCTTTTACAACCGCTTCACATTCTGCCAAATCAATATCCGTAACAATCACGCCGGCGCCTTGCGACGCCAAAGCCAAGGCGTGGGATTTGCCCATCCCCCTTCGCGCGCCCGTTACAAGCGCGACCTTATTTTTTAAATCAAACATGCGTTTAGTCTACAAAAATTTTTCTGACCAGCGAATAGACCGTGTAGATGAGCGCGAGCCAGAGGATGATGCTGACTATCGCCGACACATAATGCGCTTCACCGAAATGCACCATCGGAAGAAGCTCGTTCATCTGATCAGCGAAGGCCGAGCCTTCTTCTCCGTGTTCCCCATTCGCCAAGGCAAAAAACGGTAAAACCGAACCGTAAAAAGCAATAATATATTTACGCATAAAACCGGTAAAACTTTTAAAAACTGTTAATATTTGCGACCTATTAAATTTTACCACTAAATAGCGAGGCCGAACAGCGCTTTTACCGCAGCCCCCACACTATAAGCTGCAATAGCCGCAATGCCGCCCACAAACAACATCTCCAAGCCCGATCGCAGCCAGTGGTGACCGGTAACCAAACTCCGCAATGCCCCCACGGTAAAAAGGGCCGTGGCTGTTGCCGCTATTGCGACGAAAAATTTTAAATCTTGCGGGATGCCGAAAAAATAAGGAATTAATGGCAACGCTCCCGCCGAAACAAAAGCCAAACCAGTTGCAAGACCATGCCGCGAAGGATTGTCAAGCCGACTTTCGTTAATACCAACATTCAGTTCCGCTTCTTTTGTTGAGCGCAAAGACAAATAATTGGAAAGGCCCATAGAAATTCCGTCGGCGACAAGATTTGCCAACCCCAAAACTATTACTACAAAAGCCGGAAGCCCCGCTCCGGCAGCCCCTGAAATAACCGCGAAAGAAGTGATAATGCCGTCGTTCGCTCCCAAAACCAAATCACCAACGTAGAATCTTTTTTCCTGCATACTTTTTTTTGCTAATATATTAACTATATGCTTTTTACGACACATTCGCTAGTAGGCGCGGCTTTGGGAAGCGCAACAGGCAATCCATACGCCGGTTTTTTGGGCGGATTTTTGAGCCACCATTTGATGGACGCCTTGCCGCATTTTGATCAAGGATCTTTCCGCGTCCGAGAAAGGCGCGCGCTTTACCTCGGGGACATTAATTTTGAAGAGAACACTATCGGCACTTTCGGCGCGCGCGACTGGGCGATGCTTTTTATTGATTGGCTCGTGTCTTTAATTTTATTTGCGATTATTTTTATCTCCTCGCCGCCGGAGCAATGGGGCTTAATTATAATCGGCGCGCTTGGCGGCATATTGCCCGATGTTGTTGATTCTTCGCCGCTTTGGTCAATAAAATTGCGAGAAAAAATCCCGTCCATGAGCAAATACAACGACTTTCACGGATTTTTTCACTGGACCGTCCCTGCAAAAAAATGGCCGCTCGGCATGCTCACTCAAATCCTCCTCATCGCCGCCTCGCTTTGGTATCTAGTTTTTTAAAATAAACATTCCGACATTCTCAAGAATATCGGAATGTTGTTAAAAGAAAAAGCCGCCTTGCGGCAGCTCGAAAACCAATCGTGTTTATTCCTTCCTAACCCAATAGATATTGCAATCTTCCTGTAAGACAACACCTAGGCATGGCGCCTTTTCCCACTTACCAGAAGTTGAATCGTAAACATCACCCGCCTAGATAGTTTCGCCCGCCTGAAGACGTCCGCCAAAAACTACCTGACTTGGATTCATCGGATGGATATGCTGTTCCAACATAATCTTACCTCCTTCGTGTTTGGTTCTGAAAACATGCCAACATGCCCGTAAATATGTTGCAAGCCATCCAAATTTAAGTAAACTCAAGATGAGGCCCTATCGTCTAGCCTGGTCTAGGACACCACGCTTTCAATGTGGGAACACGGGTTCGAATCCCGTTGGGGCCATTCTGTGACACTTTTTTCATATTGCATCATGCTAACTATAGTATGTAGAACCAAAGTTAGCAAGTACATATACTACAGTTATCAACCATGAAACGTGAAATTTTAAATAAATTTGGTAATAAAGTCCGCGAGGAGCGGGCTAAATTAGGTTTATCACAGGAAGAATTGGCCGTACGCGCTGGAGTTCACCGAACTTATATAGGCATGATAGAACGAGCAGAAAAGAACATAACGCTTGAGAATATTCAGAAAATCTGTAAAGCACTGAACTTAAAAATTGGAGAATTTTTTGTTGATTTCTAAAAACCATGTCAAAAAGCTGGAAAGAAAAAGTTAAAGAGTACTGCGAAAAATACAGCATCCCTGTTTTGTATTTGGCAGAAACTTTATACGAGCCAAAAGTTGTACCAATGATTAGGGGTAAGGCTTTTGAATTTTCTGTAATGATAGCCCTACAAGAAATTTTGTCCAAAGATGAGTGGTTAGTTGATAAGCCGATGATGAATGCACAGATTGGCTTTCACGATATTGATGTGCGCGTACTTCACAAACCAACAAACAAAATTGTTAGGGTCGAGTGTAAACTTGCCAAAAAAGGTGGGTATAGATTATTTGCTGATGGACATAGTGAAATAAGAGTTAAATGTATGCGAAGTCGCACATTGGGTCCAGCGAAAGTAAAAGAATTAGCTCCAAAATTTGGTGTCACAGAAAAAGTTTTGGCGATTCACAATGACCAATATCTACCAGCAGATTTCGATATAGTCATCTCATCAATCGGCAATGCATTTTATACAACCGATAAAAAGACTGGTCTTTTTGAGTGGAAACCGCCACAAAAAGGGGAAGAATTTTTACAGAAAATTGGAGCCTCCGAGAAAGAGGGTTCTAAGGACTTTGCTTTCAGGACACTATTTGTTGCAAGAACCTCCGATCTTCAAATTGGCAACAATGGCGTCACTTGTACTCGTGCGAAATGTAAAAACAAAAAAGCCTGTGGTTTTATTCCCAACTATCCGGTGATCAATTTCGATAAAAAGATCAACTCTCCAAAGAATGGCTGGGTCTCGATTGAGAAATCTCTAGATCTATTTAAAAATTTTGTGCGTAAATGATTGTGTTCGGAAAAGAGGAATCTGTTTTTCGGAATTATAGTTTACAATAAAAAGCTCGTGACCCTTATAACGAGTGCCTTTTGTGTCTGTGCCATTCTTCTGATCATCCGTACGATTTATTGTATAATTCCATTCTTTTTCGTGCATTGCATGCACCCACTCATATAATTCTCTCACTTCCGGACTATCATCATAAGTGAGTAAAAATTTGAATCTATTTTTGTGTTTTTTGAGAATTTTGCTCAAGCGAAAATGATCATCTTGTGCGAAAGAATGGACATAAAACTTTTCCTGATCCGCATTAAAATACGGTGGGTCTATGAACAGAAAAGAGTTGTCGGGAGCTTCTTCTATAACCCTTTCGAAGTCAAAAGAGGTTAATTTTACTTCCTGCAGTTTGACCGATGTTCTCAAGATATTTCTAGGCCAATTTTCGGGTCTCATGCTATATTTTTCTCCGTATCCCCAATAACAATTCTGCATGTTCATAATTCCAGAATAGGAAGTGCGATTTATATAAAACCATCTGATGGCGCAATCCAGTTTGGTTTTAGGTTTATATTCATTCTTGTAATACCCGTGCCTTTCTTTTGTAGCCCGCTCATCCTTCAACCTTTTAATCATCTGATCCGGATGGTCACGAATAATCGCTAGACAATTTATAAGATCTTTATCAATATCATTGAGCCAATTTTTACTTGCTTTATCCTTAGCAAAGAAGACAGAAGCACCGCCAGCGAATGGCTCAATGTAGTAAGTGTGCTGGGGAATATGTTCGTTTATGAGTTTGCGAGCATAAAATTTTCCTCCAGCGTATCGAAATGGTGAATTGATTTCTTGATTCATACTATTTTGCTAACTTTAGTATACTGGATTATGGAATTTAAACAATACATAAATAATAACATTTTTAATCTAAAATAGGCGACGAGATTGTAAAATTTGCCTATTTTTGTCCCATTCGTTAAGCTTAACTACAAAGTCAATTATTGGTTTTGAATCCCGACCTGTTAGCTCCAAAAATGAATTTGCCAAATATAGATTTTAAGGTTTTTTCAGGAGCTAAAAAAGCAGCCTACAAACCCAACGAGAAGATCTTGAGGAAAGAGTGAATAACATCGAAGCTCGCCTTGGATCGAATAAGTAGCTCCGCTTGAAAATTTTGTAGTGAGCTGCCAATTCAGCAAATAGCAAAAAATTCTCCAAAAACTGCACCAAAACGTCTTACGGGGATATTATTTCCGTCCCTTGCGGGTAAGTCACCATTAAGGTGCAGATGGTAAGATGGTAGATCCGAGGCTCATGATTTGCCATACAGATTGCCATTAGCAATCTCGTAGAGGACAACGCCAGAGCAAAAAACCCTTCACTACTACTTAATATAATCTTACCATTTTAATAAAACGCGTTTGATGCAGTTTTCGGAGAACTTATATTTTAATATTATTGATAACACAATTTATTGTCAAACACCTTTGTGGATAAGTAAAGAAATGAGATTATTTGGAAAACGGTTTAAAAACATTCTTGTAATTTAGTGCAAAAAATGAGAATCTTTAATCAATTAAAGGATTTTAAACAACGCAAGAAATAAACGGCGTATTAAAAGAATTAGTTGGTCGGTAATTAAAATTTTTCCATCATGCGCATCTTAGCCATTGAAACATCCTGCGATGAAACGGCGATTGCTATATTAGAAGTTAGAAGTGGAAAATTTGAAGTTAGAAGCAATGTTGTTTTGTCGCAGATAAAAACTCATAAGCCGTTTGGAGGAGTGGTGCCGAATTTGGCGATGAGGGAGCATCGGAAAAATCTGCCGATTATTTTAAAACGGGTGCTGAAAGAAGCCAAGCTTCCACTTGGAAGCTTGGCTTCTAAGTTGGACGCAATCGCAGTAACATACGGCCCCGGGTTGGAGCCGGCGCTCTGGGAAGGAATTAATTTCGCGAAGGATTTGGCGAAAAAATGGCGGGTGCCGCTGGTTGGAGTAAATCACTTAGAAGGACATATTTACGCGAGTTGGCTCGGTGGCGAGCCGCCAAAATTCCCCATTCTCGCCCTCATCGTCTCCGGAGGGCACACAGAGCTTGTTTTAATGAAAAAACATCTTAACTACAAAATTTTGGGAGAAACGCGCGACGACGCCGCTGGTGAGGCGTTTGACAAAGTTGCGCGGATGCTCGGATTAGGTTACCCGGGCGGTCCTCAAATTGCGCGTCTCGCGCAATTTGCGCAGAAACGCGCAGAACAAACGCAGAAAGACGCCGAAAAATTTCTGCGCAATTCAGCATCAAGTCCGCGTGTGTCTGCGCGGGAGCTTCGGCTCCCGAGGCCAATGATCAATTCAAAAGATTTAAACTTTTCTTTTTCCGGCCTCAAAACCGCCGTTCTTTACTATCTTCGCGACCATCCTTACGTGAACAAGGCGGAGGTGGCTTATGAATTTCAACAAGCCACGGTTGATGTTTTAGTCAAAAAAACCGCCGATGCATTACGGCTCTATGGCGGCGGTCTCCGCCGTATGGCGATTAAATCTCTAGTAGTCGGCGGCGGCGTGGCAGCGAATCAAGCCTTACGCCGTACGTTGGACGCTTTAATCAAAAACTCATTCCCCAAAATCTCACCTCACATCTCCCCTCTCTGGCTTACGGGCGACAACGCAGCGATGATTGCAGTCGCTGGGTATTTTAAAACAAGAGCTCGAAAATTCTCAAAACCCGAAACCCTAAAAGCCAAAGGCAATTTGAAGTTGGGTTAAAAAAATGCGAAAATTGCCGTATGCCGTCCGAATTTGACAAGCCATACGACCCGAAAGAACATGAGGATAAAATTTATAAGCTCTGGGAAGAGAGCGGATTTTTTAATCCCGATAAGCTCCCTGGTGGGCGGGGTAAAACATTTTCTATAACATTAGCCCCTCCAAATGTTACCGGATCGCTTCATGTGGGACACGCTCTTGAGCACGCAACATCTGATGTTTTGATAAGATTTAAAAGAATGCAGGGCTATAAAACTCTTTGGCTTCCGGGAACCGATCACGCGGGAATCGCGACTCAAAATGTTGTGGAAAAAGAGCTCAAAAAGCAAGGTATTTCTCGCCATGACTTGGGACGCGAAAAATTTTTGGAGAAAGTCTGGGAATGGAAAAAAAAATACGGAAATATAATTTTGGATCAGATGAAAAAAATCGGGGCTTCTTGTGATTGGACAAGGACGCGGTTTACTATGGATCCAGAATATCAAGAAGCCGTAAAAGAAGCTTTTTTGCATTATTACAAAAAGGGCTGGATATACCAAGGCGAGCGCGTTGTTAATTGGTGCATAAAAGATCAAACATCTTTATCCGACTTGGAATTGGAATATCAAGAAGAAAAAGGCAAATTGTGGTTCATTAAATATCCGCTAAAAAATTCCAAGGAATTTATCATCATCGCGACGACCCGCCCCGAAACAATGCTAGGAGACACGGCGGTCGCCGTAAACCCAAAAGACAAACGCTATAAAAATTTAGTCGGCAAAAAAGTTTTGCTGCCGATACAAAACCGCGAAATCCCGATAATTTCGGATCGGAGGATAGAAATGAACTTTGGAACCGGTGCCGTTAAAGTAACTCCCGCGCATGATATGCTAGACGAACAAATCGGCGCTGACAACAAACTTCCTGCTCTGCAAGTAATTAATGAGATTGGCAAGATGACTTCCGCGGCCGGCCAAAAATTTGAGGGAATGAAGATGCTTGAGGCCAGAGAAGCGGTATTGAAAGAACTCGAGTCGCAAAATTTAATAGAAAAAATAGATGACTATCCGCACAACATAGCCAAATGTTACCGTTGCGAAACACACATTGAGCCGCTTCGCTCAAAGCAGTGGTTTTTAAAAATGGAGGAACTCGCCAAACTGGCGATAAAAGCAGTCAAATCCGGAAAAATAAAATTTCATCCAAAGCGCTGGGAAAAAATTTATTTTGATTGGCTGAAAAATATTAAAGATTGGTGCGTATCACGCCAAATTTGGTGGGGGCACAAAATACCGTTGGACGGCGTGGACGATGTTTTAGACACATGGTTTTCTTCCGCGCTTTGGCCCTTTGTTACATTGGGTTGGCCCGCCTCCGCTAAAACTTTGGCGGGTAAATCTAAAAAAAACGATTTAGAAACATTTTATCCGACAGATATTCTTACAAACGACCGCGGAATAATTAATTTATGGGACGCCAGAATGATTTTTTCCGGCTTAGAATTTATAGGCGCTCCCCCTTTTAAAGATCTTTTGATACATGCGACCATTTTGACAAAAGACGGAAAGCGCATGTCAAAATCTCTCGGAACAGGCATTGACCCTGTGGATTTGATAACTAAATACGGCGCCGATGCCACGCGCTTCGGGTTAATTTGGCAAGCCATGGGCGGGCAAGACATTCATTGGTCGGAGGAGCATGTTGTTGCGGGGCGTAAATTTTGCAATAAGATATGGAATGCGGCTAGGTTTGTGTTGCAACAAACTCCGCCCGGGAAGAAGTCCGACTTCGGGACCCCAAAGAAGTCGGACTTCGAGGAGGGTGGGAATTCAAAACTCGGTTTTGATTATGCAAGCTCCGCGGATAAAAAAATCCTTGCCCAACTCAAAAAAACCAAAAAAGACATCGGCCGCCTCATTGATAAATACGAATTCGGCCAGGCCTTGCATACACTTTACAATTTTGTCTGGCACGATTTTTGTGATATTTATCTGGAAGAATCAAAGAAAAATTTAAATGCCGAGGTTTTAGCTTCTGTCCTCGCAGAATCGCTCAAAATGCTCCATCCTTTTATGCCTTTTATTAGCGAAACAATCTGGGGGCATATTAACAATAAAAATATTTTAATGATTGAATCATGGGCATCCTGACATATATTTTTGTTACAATGTTTCTTGCATTTCTGCCGCCAATTTTGTGGCTTTGGTTTTGGCTCCGGGAAGACGCGCATCCGGAACCAAGGCGCGAAATTCTTGCGGTTTTTCTGGCTGGTATGGGCGCAGTTATCTTAGCGGTTGTTTTGGAAAGCAACTTTTTTGCCGCAAACCGTTTTTTACGGGGCGTGTTCGGTTACGGCCCATTTTACCTGCAGCTGTTTAATATCGTAGGGTTCGCCTTTCTTGAAGAAATTGTTAAAACCTCCGCCGCCTTTTTTACGGCTCTCCGCAGCAAATACTTTGATGAGCCAGTTGACGCCATGATTTATCTAATAACAGCCGCTTTGGGATTTGCCGCGCTGGAGAACGCACTTTTTATTGGCGAAAGCCTGAAAGCCGGTTTGGCGCAGTCCATCGCGGTAAGCGCTTTTAGATTTGTTAACGCGGTTCTGTTGCACGTTTCCGCCGCCGCCATTATTGGGGCTGGGCTTGCTTTTTCATTTTTTCATAAGGAGCGGAGGCACAAAGAGCTGGTTTTGGGATTGTTTTTCGCGGTTTTATTGCACTCTCTTTATAACTTTTTTATAATAGAAAATATAGGCGGAGATGCGGCAAACCAAGTAGTAATAACAATGCTTGTTGTAGCAGGAGCCGCCGTTGCGCTAGTTTTATTTGAGCGGGCAAAACGTGTTATAATTTGATTAATAAGCATGGCAGAACGCAGATCATTTTTTGAGAGGCTCACGGGGGGTGTTCATGTGGATAATTTAGATGAGCCGAGCGGCCAGGACGCCAAGAAGCCGACCAAGCACGACCTTCCTCAAGACGAGGAAGGGCAGCTTACGATTGATGTTTGGCAAACGCCGGATGAAATAGTCGTGCAGGCTATCGTGGGCGGGGTTAAACCGGAAGATTTGGATGTCTCTGTTACCCACGATATGGTGACTCTTCGCGGCAAGCGCGAAAAACAAAGGGAAGTCTCCGGAAACGACTACTTTTATCAGGAACTTTACTGGGGGGCGTTTTCCCGCTCAATTCTGCTACCGCAGGAGGTTGACGCAGACGAGGCGCAGGCAACTATCAAAAACGGCCTTCTTACAATTCATCTTCCGAAACTAGACAAAGCCCGCGTTGCGAAACTCAAAGTGAAGAACGAGTAAAAATATTATTTTCGCAGTATTCTTGAATTAGTCCGAACGCATTTCGCCCTGAGCTTGTCGAGGGGCGAGGAATTCCCCGCGCGAATTCGGAGCGGCCTCGCCGCAAGATTTAACAATTTCCAATTTTTCTTTGCTTTGCTCGTCCGTAGCTTTATGCGAAGGTGGGCGGCA
>Ga0076094_132_pt1 | contig 10575 bp, 9 predicted proteins | sample RifGroC1_FD_68123 | JGI IMG/M metagenome (GOLD analysis project Ga0076094, IMG submission 68123) | Parcubacteria bacterium GW2011_GWC1_44_10
TTCCGGCCCAACAACTCTTAATACAGGCCAATCAGGAACTTGGACTGTAACTGCCCGCGACCCTGAAAACGGCCCGCTTTCTTACAATGTTGTTTGGGGAGACGAAGCAAGTTTTTCTGTCATGGAATTTCGGATGCCTTCTGCATCCGAACAGGTTAAACAAACAGCGACTTTCACACATACCTATTTCAACGAAGGCGTTTATACTCCCATTTTCTATGTGACAGATGATCATGAAAGTTCGGCAAAAACAAGCATTAGTGTTAATGTGGGCGGTACTGTAATTTCTCAAGGCTCGCTCTATCTTTCGCCAAATGATTTAAGCATTCGGGCGGGCCAGAGCGCTGAAATCCGGGCCTTTTATCAGCCGCCCATGCCCTCTTGCCCGCCGGGTTTTGCTTGTATTCAAGTGATGCCCGCGGCTTATCCGGTTAGCGCAAAATGGGTTTCCAGCAATCCTGCTATCGCATCAGTCAGTTCTAAAGATTCCACCACAGAAATTATCACCGGCGTTTCTGCGGGCAGCGCAGAAATAAAAGCGATTTACACCGAATCATCCGGCAACGTTCTTACCGCAACCGCGAAAGTTAATGTAATTTCTACTCAAACCCCCTCCATCACTGTTGTTTCTCCGAACGGGGGGGAAAGATGGGTCCAGGGTCAGAGCTATGACACAGTTTGGTCAGCGCCAAGCAATTATTACATAGGAATATTTGCGAGCCCGATTTCTGGCGCAGCCGATATCTCGATTTCAAATGGGTATGCTCAAATCAGCCCGCCATTTCGTTGGGGGGTACCATCTACAATTGCCACCGGTGATTACAAAATAAAAATTCAAATCGCAAAAACTGATGCCGATGGGAGACTGCAGTTTGTAGCGGAGGATAAAAGCGATTCTGCATTTAGCATTGTTTCTGCTGTAACTCCCTCCATCACCGTTCTTTCTCCGAATGGAGGAGAGAGCTGGCAAATTGGCACAATCCAAACCATCCGCTGGTCAGCGCCATCGTCATCGTCCTACGTTTCTATTTCTCTGATTGGATATTCCAAACCCTGTACGACGGAGCCATGCCCGCTTTATGCAGTTCAAAGTTTTACTTTAGGAAAGGCTCCGGCAAGCGGAGGATATTTTAACTGGACTGTTGGAAAAGACATTAACGGCTACGCAATTCCCAGCGGACAATATCTTTTGCAGATTACTGACACGACCACAAACGCTTCAGACCAAAGCAACGCGCCGTTTAGTATTGTGGCGCAAAAAACCGGAGACGTCGCAGTCGATATAAAAGCGAATGGTTCGGATGGGCCGATTACTATTCAAGAGGGGGACCCGCTGACTATAACGTGGACGTCAGCGAACGCCACCAATTGCGGCTCCGGCGGATCTGGCGATACTAGTTATTACAATTGGGGCGCTTTAACACGGCCTCTTAATGGCTCGTTAGTTATTACAAATACTAAAATTGGTTCGAATAGTAAAAACGAATTTCTCCTCGATTGCGTCGACAATAATCGCGTACAGGCAGAGGGTGTCAATCAATCAAATCGTAAATCCGACACAGTATGGGTCACCATTATTCCAAAGGTTGCTCCTTCCATCACCGTTCTTTCTCCGAATGGGGGGGAGATGTGGAACACTGGAGATTATACGACACAAACCCCCATTTACTATGTTCAGTGGAAAATGCCGAGTGATCAAATTTACAATGTAGAGCTTTATTTGATACCGCAGGGATCAACGCCTGTTAAATCAACCCCTCCAGCCCCTGGCAGTAGCGATGTTATGATTGATCCTGTGGTTGGTGGCTACGGTATTGGCGGACAGACATTAAATTATCTTTCGTCCCAATCAAGTTATGCATGGGTTATAAATCCGAAATATCCCGCAGGCACTTATAAAGTCCGCGCGTACCTAATGTCTAAGGACGCAACTTATTTTGACTCTTCAAAGGTTCTGGCCAAAGGCGAATCTGATGCGCCGTTTAGTATTGTGGAGGCTCCGGCTTTGAGCGCATCTCTTGGGAGCACGAATGTTGATGCAGTCTCCGCGGCAGATCAGATAATTGCCAAAATACAATTAACCAATCCTTCAAGCTCTTCGGTAATGCTCAATACTCTTGCAACAAAATGGAATTCCAATCAAACTGTCTCAGGAGCTTTGAGCAACATTAGAGTAATGGATGCGGGCGGTGCTACTATCGGCGGCCCGATTTCCGGCTTTTCGCTTCCAGTTACAAATTATAATTTCGTTGCCGGTCTTAACTACACAGTTCCAGCAAGTTCTTCTCGGGAAATTCAAATCCGAGCCGAAACAACACCCCGCGTAGTCTCGCTTATTATCAATTTTGATTGGTTAAGTTTGAGAAGCGACGGTTCAGGAAGGGCTAGTGGATTCCCAATGATTTACACCGTGCCAACTTTTGTTCTTGCTCCAAGCTCGTCCGGACTCGCCAATGTTTTTGAAGCAGTAAAGCCGTTGTGGTGGCCGACAGGATTTTGATCTGTGCAAGAGCGCGCTGTTATGCTACAATAACGGCATGCATAATTGGGATTACGATAAAAAGGCGTACGAAAAACAAAAAAGGGCAGATCCGATTTGGCATCTGGAGCGGCTTATTAACTATGGGCTTGACGGAGAGAAAATTGATCGCGAAGCACTAAAACAATATCTTCCGCGGCTGCGCATACCGGAAGATCGCCGGGTCTTTTTTGAACTTCTTTTATGGAACAAGCCGTTTTAACTTCAAATCAGAAGAAGGTGATTATGAACGTTGCCGCCGAAGATCGCCTTTCACAGTTTTATTTGACGGGCGGAACCGCTCTTGCGGCATACTATCTTAATCATCGTGTTTCCGATGATTTGGATTTTTTTGTTCAAAATGATCCTGACATTATTTTTTTAAAAGAATTTGCGGAGAGATTAAAAGATAATGTGGGGGCGCATGAAGTGCTGTTTGAGAGGCTATATGACCGCAATCAATTCTTTTTTAAAATTGGAGAGGAAGAATTGAAGGTGGAATTTACCAAATATCCCTTTAAACAACTCGAGGAACCGGGCATGAGAGTGAGAGATGGAATAAGAATAGACAGTTTGCGTGATATTTCCGCGAATAAATTGATGGCGATGCTTGATCGTTTTGATCCAAAAGATTTTGTTGATCTGTATTTTATTTTACAAAATACTTCTTTGGTGGACGTGCGCAAGGATGCAGAAACAAAATTTGATATGAAGATCGGCGATATATTTTTGGGCGGAGAATTTGTTAAGGTGCGGCGCATTGAGGCATTGCCGCGCATGATAAAGCGGGTGGAAATCGGGGAATTAAAATCTTTTTTTGCCGATCGCGCCCGCGAACTTTCCCCAGTAATTTTCAAAAATTAATTTGACCTGTTACCTTGACTGGTTGCCCAGCGTTTTGATAATATACCCATTAGCACTCGGAGGTCAGGAGTGCCAACATCGCTAAGCGAGGAATTTCAAATTATTAATTATCAATTTTTAATTGCTACGAATATGAATATCAAACCACTAGGCGATCGCGTTCTTATTGAGCTGCTTTCCGACGAGGAAAAGGCCAAGCAGTCAAAGGGCGGGATTTTGATACCGGATACCGCTGATAAGGAAAAACCGCAGGAGGGCAAGGTCGTTGCTGTTGGCGAGGGCAAGGTGTTGGAAAATGGAAAATTGCAACCGCTTCCGGTGAAAGCCGGCGATAAGGTTTTGTTTTCCAAATACGGGCCGACGGAAATTAAAATTCCTGCCTCGCCGGCAGGCGGGGACGATAAAGAATATTTAATAGCCAAAGAAGAGGATATTCTAGCGATTATAGAATAATCGCAATGTTTAATTATCAATTTCTAATTTCTAAATATTATGTCAGCGAAACAAATTTTATTTAATGAATCAGCACGAGGGGCCATAAAAAAGGGCATAGACAAATTGGCCGACGCCGTGCGGATGACTTTGGGCCCGCGCGGAAGAGCGGTGGTTATAGAAAAGAGCTACGGCGCGCCGCAGGTGACTTTTGACGGCGTTACGGTTGCCAAAGAAATTGAGCTTCAGGATAAATGGGAAAATCTCGGGGCCGAATTTATCAAGCAAGCCGCCGACAAAACAAACGACCGCGTGGGCGACGGGACAACCACGGCGGTGGTTTTGGCGCACGCCATTATAGAAGAAGGCGAGCGCGCCATACATGAAAAAGGTTTTAACGTGATACAGCTCGCGGAAGAGCTTAAAAAAGGAAGCGAGGCGGTGGTCAAAGCGCTGGAGGCCCAAAAAGAAGATGTTTCCGACAATAAAAAATTGCAGGAGGTTGCGACGCTTTCCGCGAAAGACGCCGAGATCGGCAAGCTTCTTGCCGAAGTAATGTCCAAAGTCGGGCGGGACGGCGTTGTGACGATTGAGGACTCAAACACGGTAGGGAATTCGCACGAAATGGTTGAAGGTCTGCAATTTGACCGCGGCTATATCTCGCCGTACATGATTTCCAATCAGGAAAAGATGACGGCGGAGTTGGAAGACCCTTATATTTTGGTGACGGATAAAAAAATATCTTCCATTCAGGACATTTTGAAACTGTTGGAGAAAGTTTTGGCTACAGGCAAAAAAGAACTGGTTTTGATAGCCGACGAAATTGAGGGCGAGGCGCTCGCGGCGTTGGTTGTAAATAAGCTCCGCGGAGTGCTTAATGTTTTAGCAGTCAAAGCGCCTGGTTTTGGGGATCGCCGCAAAGATATGCTACAGGATATCGCGGTTGTCACGGGTGCGGAATTTATCTCGGAAGAACTCGGAAGGAAATTGGAAAATACCGATGCGAACCATTTGGGCCATGCGCATCGCGTTGTTGCTGACAAGGACAATACAACGATCGTAGGCGGAAAAGGCAATAAAAAAGCGATAGAAGACAGAGTTGCGCAAATCCGCAATCAAATCAAAAAAACGGATTCGGATTACGAAAAGAAAAATTTGCAGGAACGGGTCGGCAAACTTTCAGGCGGAGTAGCCGTAATCAAAGTTGGCGCTCCAACCGAATCGGCGCAAAAGGAATTGAAACAGCGGGTTGAAGACGCTGTTGCCGCAACTCGCGCGGCGATGGAAGAGGGGATTGTTCCGGGAGGAGGCATCGCGCTCTTTAATGTGAATTTGGATTTGGGTTCCAAAAAAGATTCGGCTTCGCTGGTGGTAAAAGCCGCTTGGGAAATTTTAAGCCGCGCGCTGGAAGCTCCGGTTTCCGCCATTGTGCAAAATAGCGGGGAGAACGCCGGGAAAGTCGTTAGTGATTTAAAAACGCAAAAGGCAAACAACCAGTCTGCCGGTCGAGCAGGAAATCAGTGGCTCGGATTCAATGCCATAACAAATAAAATCGGCGATCTCAAAGAAGCCGGCATTATTGACCCGCTGAAGGTTGTGAAAATTGCTTTTCAAAACGCCGTTTCCGTAGCCGCAAACTATCTCACCGTCGGCGCCGCCATAACCGAAATTCCGGAGAAAAAAGAGCCTCCTGCCGGCGGTGGCATGGGCGGCGGCCACATGGACTATTGATTTTGTGCTATAATCTGACTAATGAATGTTTTATATGTAATTTTGGGCGTTGTTGCCCTGGTTATTCTCTGGATTATCTTGGCTTATAACCGGCTTGTAACTTTGGGTTATCGTGCCAAAGAAGCCTTGTCTGACATAGATATTCAACTCAAGCGACGGTACGATCTTATCCCCAATGTGGTGGAGACGGTGAAGGGATATATGCAGCACGAACGTGTGGTTTTCGAAAAGGTAACGGAGGCGCGCGCGCGAGCGATCTCCGGAAGTGGATCGCTTAATGAAAAGGCAAAAGCTGAAGACGCGCTTTCCATGAACCTCAAAACTTTGTTCGCGGTGGCGGAAAATTATCCGGAGCTTAAAGCGAACGCCAATTTTTTGGATTTGCAGATGGAGCTTGCCGATACTGAAAATAAAATCCAGGCCGCGCGGCGTTTTTACAACGGCAACATTATGGAGCTAAATACAAAAGTTGATACTTTCCCCACAAACCTAATCGCGCCCTCGTTCGGATTTTCCAAACTGGAATTTTTTGGAGTTGAGTCTGAAGCCGAAAAACAGCCGGTTAAGGTTCAATTTTGATGTTCGCGCGGTTTGTAAGGTTTTTGGCGCTGTTTAACATGTTTCTGATAATTTCTGTTTTAGCTTTTTTGCATTATGGTTCTTTGCGTTTTAACGCAGAAAATCTTACCGAAGCCGCCGCCTGGAAAAGTTTAGTGGATTTTTCATTTAATCTTGTTATTTTTATTTTTTATTTTTTACTCGCCGCGCTGATAGTATTTTTTGTTGTTTATTTAAGAAGATCAAAATAAACTTATGACTATATACACACACAGAGATTCTAATATCCGTAAAACGTGGGCGCTTTTCAGCGTTTTTTTAATCGTTGTTATCTGGTTGGGGTGGATATTTTCACAAATTTACGGCAACGCCTCCATTTTATTTTTCGCGGTTATTTTCAGTTCTTTAATGAGTATAATTTCTTATTGGTATTCTGACAAAATTGTTTTGGCAATGGTTCGCGCGAGGGAGCTCCAAAAAAAAGACGCGCCGGAGCTTTATAACATCGTGGAAAATCTTACAATTACAGCCGGGCTTCCGATGCCAAGACTTTATTTGGTGGCTGACAGGGCGCCGAACGCTTTTGCAACTGGACGGGATCCGAAGCATGCTGTTGTGGCTGTAACCGCAGGAATTTTGGAAATTTTAGACCGCGCGGAACTGGAGGGTGTTTTGTCGCACGAACTCTCGCACATCGGAAACCGCGATATGTTTTTAAACACCGCCGCGGTGATTTTAGCCGGATTCATTTCCTTGCTCGCCGATTTTTTTATGCGGAGTATGTGGTTCGGGGGTTTTAGGAGAAACGAAGACAGGAATGGTGGAGGGGCTTTAATTTTAATCGGCATTGCGCTTTCTATTCTTGCGCCGATCGCCGCAACCCTGATGCAGCTGGCTATTTCTAGAAAACGCGAATTTTTGGCGGATGCGTCTGGCGCGCTTTTAACGCGCTATCCGGAGGGACTTGCGCGCGCGCTTGAGAAAATTTCCAAAGTGAGAAGGACAAGAAATGCCGCCTACAACATAAACTTCCACTTTGTAACTTAGCTATTCCGGTAGAAGATATTAAGCTTAACGACAAGAATATGGCTAAATTTGTATGTGATATTATGTGTTTTATTAATATCGAAATGAGAGAAAAAAAATGATAAGCAATATCCGTGATTGATAACGCCCGATTGAGCTACCGGGCGTACATTGGTGCATAAAATGCTTTTTTAAGCCCAGTTCTTTGATATTCTTTTTCTTTCTGGCGCTTCCGGTTATTTTCCACAATAATTTAAGAACCGTACAGCTCTTTTTCGTGATTGGCCACCTTATTCTTTATTTGGCGCTTTCTTATTTTACAAAAATTTTATTTGCTCTGATCGGCTGGAAGAAGTTTTTGTTGCCGCTGCAGTCAGTTTTGGTGGCGACAGGCATTGTTGTGTTTGTGATTAGTGTGCAAGCTTTTGATTCGGCTAGAGTATGGGAGGCGGGTTGGAATACCTACAGACTAATTGCTTTTAGCCATGGCGGAGCGCAGTGGGTACGCTTTTTAATAGGACTGGTCGGCGGGTTTAGCGGATTGTTTTTTGCTTTAGTATTCGGCATCCAGAGTCTGCGGTTGGAAGATCCATTTTTGCGAAACCGCGCGTTGTGGCTTGCAATGGGGACGTTTGTGCTGGGGCTTGCGGCGATTTCCGCTTTTACATTTTCAGTTTTCGCGTTTTATTCTTTCGGCATAGTGCTCACCGCCGAAGTTCTGGCTATTTCGGGGCTTTTAATAATGATGATTGGGATTTTTTATGAACGAGAAATATAGCTTCGGGGGGGTTGTGATTGTGGCTTTGGGCGGGTCAATAATCCATCCGGATAAAAAAATTAACGCCGCGTTTTTAAAAGAATTTAGGAAATTTATTTTGAAATGGATTGGGCGCGGAAAAAGATTTGTGATTGTGGCGGGCGGGGGATCCGTCGCGCGGGATTATCAAAAAGCGGCGAACGCCGTTATCTCTTTAAGCTACGGAGACAAGGATTGGATTGGAATTCATGCGACGCGGCTTAATGCCCATCTTCTGCGGACGATTTTTTGGAAAGAAGCCGATCCTGTGGTAATTGACTCGCATTCAAAGGTTTCAAAAAAAATGCGGTACCCTGTTACCATTGCTTCCGGATGGCGGCCGGGATGGTCCACCGATTACATCGCGCTCCGGCTCGCGGCGGATTGTGGAATTAAAGAAGCAATTATTGCCGGCAGCCCGGCATTCGTTTATACAAAGGATCCAAAAAAAGATAAATCCGCGCGCCCGATAAAAAAACTTTCGTGGAAAGAATACAGAAAATTAATTCCTGCAAAATGGATTCCCGGCGCGCATTCTCCGGTGGACCCAATCGGCGCGCGGTTAGCTTACGGCACGGAGCTTAAGGCAATCATTATTAAAGGAACCGACCTTAAAAATTTTGATAGATTGCTTGCCGGAAAAGATTTTAGGGGTACAATAATTGAATAATGGAGAGGTCGCATAGTGGTCTAGTGCGCTCGCTTGGAAAGCGAGTGTGCCGAAAGGCACCGCGAGTTCGAATCTCGCCCTCTCCGAAAAATTATAAAACCTTAATAAACTTTAATAAAATTATGCTGAAATCTTTAAATTACCATAGCATAATTGTGAAAAAATTACAGGATAGCCGAAAAATGTAGTCATTGAATATATCTGTGGATAACCCCGCCTTGGGCGGGGTTATTTTTGTGCGATAATAAAGCTATGAACCTTAGCACGAAAAAGGGGGAGTTTGTGCGTGTTTTTGTGTTGCTCGCGGTTGCGTTTGTTTTTATTTTTTTTGCATCCAATATTTCTAAAGCAGCTCTCGGCGTTCCAACTATTATAAGTTATCAGGGAAGATTAAGTAACGCGTCCGGAAATCTTTTGCCCACGAGCGGCACTAGTGCGACTTTTTATTTTAAATTTTCAATTTGGGATAATGCCACCGTAGGTTCCGGTAACAGGCTTTGGCCAATAGCTGTTCCTGCGACAACAACTGCAACTGTCCATCAGGGAGTTTTTAACGTTAATATCGGAGACGTTGCAAATGGCTACCCGGATCTTTTGGATTTTAATTTCAACACATCAAGGGATGTTTATTTGCAGGTAGAAGTTTCTTCCGATAATAATTCTTCGCAAACGCTTTCTCCGCGGCAGAGAATTGCCGCGTCTTCCTTCGCGCAGCTCGCCGCGGCTGTAAGCGGCAGTACAACACCGTCTTCTTTCGGCACCACAACTCCAATCGGAAATTCTGTTGTAACCATAGAAGCGACTTCAACGAATGCGCTTTTGCTTTCTTTGCGTGCGGCGCTAAACCAAGTAGCAAATCTTTTTCAAATTCAAAATTCCAGCGGTACGAATTTATTTTCCGTAAATAATATCGGCGGGTTATTTGCCTCTTCAACTTTTCAAGTTACTGGCGCGGCGACGTTTTACGGAAACACAACATGGACCTCCGCTTCCACCACTTCGCTTACTGCCTCGCAATATTTTCAAGCGGCTGGAGATTCCGGACTCACAGTTCTTTCTTCCGGCCGTGTCGGTTTGGGTACTACTACTCCTTCAAAACTTTTTGCGGTTCACGGTGACTCGCTATTTTCCGGCGATTTGTCTTTGGCAAATCTTATTGCTACTGGAACCACCAAATTCAACGGCAACACTTACACATGGCCGGATACTATTGAAAATGGGAACTTTTTGAAAACTGACGGGTCCGGAAATCTTACGTGGGCATCGGTGTCGTCCGGCGCAGGATCGGATGTAAACTGGACCTTTATAAATACCGACGGAGGATTTATCAGAGTTTCCACTTCAACAAACCGTGTTGGGATAGCGTCTTCCACTCCGTACGCAAAACTTTCCATCAGCTCTGACGACATTGCCACGACCACTCTAGCTATCGCTCCAAAATCAGGACAACTCGCCAACATTATTGACATATACAATACTTCCGGAGCTCTAACTACCACGCTGGACGCGAATAATTTATGGAAATTCGGAGGGGGATTCATTTCATCCGCTTCTTCATCAATAAGTTCAAACTTCAACATCTCTGGACCTCTCTCCGCTTCTTCATCTCTCTCTGTATCCGGCGCAGTTACTTTTAGTACCGCCCTCACTGCCGCCAACGGAGGAACCGGTTCAACAACTCTCGGAGGACTTCTTGCTGGCAACGGTGGGCAAGTCATCTCTGCCACTACCACATCTCCTTTAGCTTGGACTTTGGCTGATGGGCTTACTTGCACAAATTGTTTAAACACAGCAACAGCCAATGGACCGCTTGCCATAACCTTCAGCGGCTCCTCTTACACCTTCAATGCTTCTTCTTCCCCATACTTCGGAACCCTTACAGCTTCCTCCACCGCCCACATCAACACGCTTCTATTGGACAATGCTCTCACTGTTGCAAACGGAGGAACCGGCCTCGCATCCTACACCCCCGGAGACATG
>Ga0076094_139_pt1 | contig 9306 bp, 9 predicted proteins | sample RifGroC1_FD_68123 | JGI IMG/M metagenome (GOLD analysis project Ga0076094, IMG submission 68123) | Parcubacteria bacterium GW2011_GWC1_44_10
GAGCTGACATTGCGGAATTTTTTCGCGCGCCGATAGAAAAAAACGGAAAACAGCCAAAGCAAAATTGCCAGCAAGATAAAAAATATAATATAAATGGTTGCGGCGTTCACTTGATTTTTCTGGCTTGAAGTAGCTTTTCGTAATATTTGTCCGTCAAAGTGTCGTGGAATTCGTCTAGAAGGTGCGGGTTTTTAAGAGAGTTGACGACTTTAAGCGCGGATACAATTCCCTTTGTTAGTGCCAGCGAAACGAGCTCTTCAATAATGTGCGCGTGTTCCTGCTCCTTAAGGTCGTAGGCGGCTTTTTGGGCGGCGTCATCCGAAATGGAAGGCGTCGGCGGCGGTCCGCCGGTTGGCGGATGCGCGGCTTCACGTATCGCTTCGCGCACAATCTCTTTTTCGTGCTTTGCCTCGCCGCGTCCGGCAAGCTCCTTTTTTCTGGCCTCCAGCTGTTCTTCCAGCCATTTTATTTCCTCATGTACGGATTCCTGGGGCATATTCCTTATGATACAATAAATATATGCGAGGAGCTACTTTGTGGCTTGTTATTATTTTACTTATAGCGGTTTTTTTCCGTTTTTACGATTTAAAAAATGTGCCGCCAGGGCTGTGGGCGGACGAAGCAATAAACGGGAATAATGCGGTGGAGGCGAACTGGAAAGTTTTTTACCCGGAGAATTTTGGCAGAGAAGGCCTTTTTATAAATATTCAATCGTTGTTTGTCACCGCCTTCGGCAACGAGCCGTGGGTATTGCGCTTGCCTTCGGCGATTTTCGGCGCATTGACCGTGCTGGGGCTTTATTTAATGACACGCGAACTATTTAGCGGAAAGGTTGCGTTGTTCGCTTCTTTTTTTCTGGCAACTTCTTTTTGGCATATTAATTTTTCCCGCATCGGATTCCGCGCGATTATGGCGCCGTTTTTTTTGGTCTGGAGTTTCTATTTTTTATTTTTAGGAATGAGAAAAACTGCGACCTTCTCAACACTCGGTGTTGAATCACCAAAAACACAGAGTGTTTTCCCAGTCGCAGTTTTTGCTTTGGCTGGATTACTTTTTGGCCTCGGCTTTCACTCCTATATTGCTTACCGAATTGCGCCCGTAATCGCACTTTTGCCGCTTTGGAAATTTTATAAATTGCGGTTGATTGAAGTCCGACTTCAATCAGTTTCTGATGGAAGTCGGACTTCAATCATTTCTCGCGCTTGCACGCCGTGCCTAATTGGCCTTTTTATTTTCATGGCTTTCGTTGCCGCTCTTCCTTTGCTTTGGTATTATGCGCAGAATCCGGCGGATTTTTTGGGAAGAACTTCGGCAATATCAATTTTCCGATCACCGAACCCGCTCGCTCAATTTTCAGAAAATTTTGTAAAAACTCTGGGGATGTTCAATGTTGTAGGCGATTTTAACTGGCGGCACAATCTTGCCGGCTCTCCCCAGCTTTGGTGGTCAGTAGGAATTTTATTTCTTTTTGGTCTTTTGGTCGCATTGCGCTCCTCAACACTCGGTGTTAAATCCCAAAAAACACCGAGTGTTTTCCCGCGCAATGCGTATAATTTTGTTCTGCTTTGGTTTGCAATCATGCTATTGCCAGTCGCTCTTTCCAACGAATCTTTGCCGCATGCCCTTCGCGCCATTGTTTTGATACCGCCTGCGATGATTTTTGCCGCTTTGGGGCTGGAACGGATTATTGAAAAATTTAAAACGTGGCTAGAAAAGCAAAAAAACAATTGGCCGAGCAAGCTAAACCAGCTTCTTCGCATACAGCGCGAGCTTATTTTATTGCTTTTTGTATTTTTTGCCGCCAATATTGCCCATGCTTATAACGCATACTTTCTTCGCTGGGCTCCAAATTTTAACGTTTACCAAGCATTTCAGGTCGACATTACGGAAAAGGCTCATTGGCTTAATCAACAGCCAGAAAACATTAAAAAATATGTTATTACTGACGCCGTTGATCGTATAGATATAAGCGGCTCTCCAATGTCGCTTCAACCGGTTATTTTTATCACAAATACTTTTTTTGAAAAAGTTCAGAAAGAAAAAAATATTTATTATTTTGGCGCAAACAATCTGAGCGGCGTTGATTGCTCCGGCAAATGCGTTATTATCCCGGTTGAATCAAAACCCACAATTTATAAAACCCTGAAACAAAAAATCCCAGGTTTGCGCTTGGATGCTTCCCCTGGGTTTGTGATTTTTAGAAAATGAATAAATACGCGAATTATTTAGCAATTTTGATGCTCGCGATAATGTTTGCGCTGATGTTTGGGTCAAGCATAAATGATTCGGCGATTTTTGATGAGGTGGCGCATATCGGGGCGGGATACACATATTTGAAGTATCAAGACGGAAGGCTGAATCCGGAGCACCCACCGCTTTTGAAAAGTTTGGCCGCGTTGCCACTTGTGTTTCTGAATTTGAAATTTGACCAAGGACAGCAATTTTGGACAATAGAAAATGTGAACGATCGGCAATGGCTTGCCGGCAATCACCTTCTATATGAAGCTGGCAACGATGCAGATCAAATTCTTTTTTGGTCGCGATTGCCAATGATTTTGCTAACTATTCTTTTTGGGTGGATTTTGTTTTGGTGGGTAAAAAGGCGCTATGGAGCGAGAGTGGGATTGCTTACTTTATTTTTCTTTTCCGTCTCTCCTACTTTTTTAGCGCACGGAAGATATGTTACAACCGATGTCGGAGCCGCATTCGGATTTTTTCTTGGAATCATTTTTTTTCTAAAGTTTTTGGAAAGGTGGGATTTAAAATCAGCAATTTGGCTAGGTATAGTACTGGGGTTTGCCCTGCTTCTTAAATTTTCGCTTGTTTTATTGCTGCCGGTTTATTTGATTTTGGGAGTTTTTCGGATATTTCTCGGTCGCAGAAAAGATAACCCCTCCCCCCAACCCACTCCCCTAGGGGGAGTGGGGAATTGGGTGGGGTTCCTCTCATTATTGGGGACACTTGCTTTCTCCAGCCTCATTGCTTTAGCCATCGTTTGTATCGCTTATATCTCCCAAATCTGGAATTATCCTCATGACCAGCAGATAAAAGATTCGCGCTACATTCTTGCGGGCTACCAATATCAATCTTTGGCAAAACTTGATTTTTGGCTTACAGAACACAAGCTAACGCGGCCGCTAGGGCTTTACTCGCAGGGCTTTTTGATGGTTGCGCGGCGCACTGCCGGTGGAAATACGGCTTACTTTATGGGCGAGGTTTCTTCAAAAGGATGGTGGTCATATTTTCCGACTCTGGCAATCACAAAAGAACAGCTTGGGTTTTATATTTTAGCGGCGGTGGCGATTTTTTGGGCAATAAAAAAACGAGCAAAGCCGGATTTTGTAAGTTTATCTGCAATTGTTTTTATAATCTTTTATTGGATTTCTTCAATTTTAAATCCGTTAAACATCGGTGTGAGGCACGTGCTCCCGACTTTTCCGTTTTTATATTTTTTAGTGGCGAAAGAATTATCTGAAATAAAACTGAATTTGTTAACCGTAGTTATAATGCTATGGATGATTGTGGAAATAATTCTAGCTTTTCCCTACTATCTTTCTTATTACAACGCGCTGGGAGGCGGTTTGCAAAACGGCTACAAAATCGCAACTGATTCCAACCATGACTGGGGGCAGGACTTAAAACGCCTCCGCGATTATGTGGAAAAAAGTAATATTTCAAAAATAAATCTTGATTATTTCGGAGGCGGTTCACCAAAATATTATCTAGGAGAAAAATATGAAGGCTGGTGGTCATCGCGCGGCGCTCCTCCTGCCGGCTCTTATTTTGCCGTATCGCTTAATTCTTTGACCGGCAACCAAGCCAAACCGATCGGCGATGTGCAGATCAAGCCGGAAGACACCTATTCTTGGCTCAAAAACAAAACCCCGATTGCTCGGGGTGGAATATCTATTTTGATATTTAAGATAGATTAATAATTAATCATCCCATCCACGCTCTTTCCATTCATACTCATCAATGCCAATGTTATTGAGGACTTTTGTTTTTAATTCATTGCGTTTGTTCTTCGGGATAAAGCCTCTTTTGCCTCCTTTCTTACGCCAATATTTCATTATCCGTGAGTCTACATGCTTATATATTTGCTCCACGTAAGTATTAAAGTAGTCACTATAAGCAGTTTCCTTTGCTAGTCGCTTACACTCGCTCCACAACTCGAGAATATTGCGGTCGGTCAAAGAAATCTCCTTAATATTTTTTTTGTTTCTGCCTCAAAGTTAGCATAGCTGTAAGCGATAGTCAACTTGGCGGCTGAGCCGCCAAGTTGTTATGATTCAAGCAGTAAGACTGCGAGCTCTCTGTCCAGTTCTTTTTTATTAATAAGTGCCGGTAAGGTTTCCAAAACAAAAGCTTTATATTCCTTTACTGAGTTAAATTGATCCAAAATAATATTTTTCTTACAAAGTCCCAGTTTTTGGTCATCGGCATACTCCTCCCAACTTGATTTAACCAACTTGGCGGCTGAGCCGCCAAGTTGGTGAATTTTGAAATTTAAATTCACGTAAGCGCTAACATGAAGCAAATATTCATTTGAATCAATATGTGTTGCTTTAAATCGTCCTTGAAATAATGAGCCGCTTCTTTGATATTTTTTATTAAAATACCAAGTATACCCGCCATTTAGACGATGCATAAATTGACTTATGCCGTTTTCAATAAGTTGTTCTAAAATCAAATGGTAGTGATTTGGATTTAAGCAGTATGCAATAAAATTTACTAATCTCTTGGCTTTTCGTTTTGCTCTTATTTTATCATTAAGAAATGAGCTTTCGTATAGACTGCCGATCGGATTTATAGTATTAAATTCCTCCATGCTTTGGGAAAATCGCTGTATATCATATTGGTTTCCAAAAATTTTACGTTTATCCACTCCCCTATTACAAATATGATAAAATTCGCCATTTACAAATTTAATTTTTCTCATGTTGGTATGCTAGCACTTGGCGGCTCAGCCGCCAAGTGAGTTAACGCAATTTGTAAAACGCTTTGTCCAGGAAGCGGAGATCAATATATTCAAGCTTTGAGCGCTGTTTGCCTATCTTTTTATCAAGCAAAAGTTTTAAGTTCGCAGCGCTTTCTTCAGCCGGAACATTCAAAGAAAGCAGAATGTGCCAGCCCTCTTTTAAGGTTATTTTTATGTCTTTATTGGCAATTGCCACGCGCCATGGCGCTGCTTCAATGCTTTTGAGTGCGCCAAAAAAAATATTAAGAAATTGGATCATTCCGTTTTCCACCATCCTGTCTCCTATTTTAGTAAGAACAACGGGCGGGCAAACTCGCTTCGCCGAAGCCTTCGGCGTAGCGCGGGCAAAAAATCAGCCATGGCGCAGCCGCAACCTGTGCTTCAGGGAGCTTTGACAAACCGAAGCTGTAAGCCGTCAAAACTTGTTGAATATTGTAGGCTTTAAAAACTCGTATTAGCCCAAAAACCGCCGACGCGGCCAAGGACAAAATTAAAAAAAAGGCCGCCAGCTTAAAAACCGCCGCCTTTCTTCTTTTTTGTTTATAGTAAACGTTGAGATCCATAATACTTTTGGAGCGCTTCCGGAATTTTGATTGATCCGTCTGCTTGCTGGTGGTTTTCAAGCAGGGCTTCCAAAATACGCGGCGTTGCGACAGCTGTATTGTTTAAAGAGTGGGCAAAGTGCAGTGCGCCCGCACTGTCGCGGTATTTAATATTTAAACGGCGAGTTTGAAAATCGTGGTAATAAGAAGACGAATGGGTTTCGCGATACCTGTTTTCTGACGGGATCCATGATTCTATATCGTATGTTTTAACATGCGCCTGCCCGATATCTCCGGTTGAATTCACAACTACCCGGTATGGTATTTCAAGCGCGCGCAGAAGTTCTTCTGAATTATTGGTCAGTTCTTCGTGCCACCTCACCGATTCCTGATGGTCATTTTTGCATAAGATAAATTGCTCCACTTTATAAAATTCATGAAGGCGAAAAATGCCTTTTTGGTCTTTCCCGTAACTGCCCGCTTCCCGCCTGAAGCAGGTAGAAAAAGCTGCGTATTTTTTTGGCAGTTCTGCCTCGCTTAAAATTTCATTCGCGTGGTATCCGGTCATCGGAATTTCAGCGGTGCCGGCAAGATACAAATCGTCATCCTGCGTTTTAAAAACATCATCACGGCTTCTTGGAAAATGTCCCGTGCCGACAAGATTTTCTTCTCTAACCAAAGCTGGAGCTAGAAACGGCCGGAACCCTTTTGCGGCCAAAAAATCCAAAGCGAATTTCCAAAGCGCCATTGATAAAAGCGCGGCATCCCCTTTTAAAAAATATCCGCGAAATCCCGAAACTTTTACTCCACGCTCCAGATCAACCCAATCTTTTTCTTTCATAACGGTAAGGTAATCTTTGCCACCATGGAAAACACTCGGTGTTTTTTGGGATTCAACACCGAGTGTTGAGGATGGCGGCAACCATCTCCTCACCTCCACATTATCCTTATCCGATTCCCCCTCCGGCACGGAAGGATCCGGCACGTTCGGGACCTGCAGCATCAGTTCGTCAAATTCGCCTTCTACGGCTTTGAATTCAAATTCTTTGTGCGACAATCTGTCTTTTGACGCCCTTGCTTCGTCAGACGAACCGGTGAATTCTTTATGTTGTTTTCTAAGCCCGTCAACCTCCTGAATCAGTGATCGCCTTTTCTCGTCTACGGCCAAAAGTCTTTCAACGTCAAATTTGATATGCTTTTTCCTAGCTGCTTCCCTGATTAAATCTTTATTTTCTTTGATAAATTTTATGTCCAGCATGGCATTATCTTAACATTTTTTGGACCCGGGGAGAATCGGACTCCCGCCACCCGGATGCAAACCGGGTGCACTACCACTATGCTACGGGCCCACCAAGATTTATCGTGGATCTTCGATTTCTATTTTATTATTTAAAATGTAAGTCGGGACAAACTCCCTGCCTGCTGACAGGCAGGGATGCGCTGCCACCCACCGCCTTTTCACCGCCATTGGCGGGATCCCGCAGAATGCGGTGAGGCGGGGTCCCGCTATAAGCGGTGATATGCTAATGGCCCGATTTCGCAATTTTACCAAAAATTTAACCTGTTTGCAACCAAAAAGCTCCGATTTAAAATCAGAGCTTTTTGGCGAAATATTTCGTTCTGGCCGCTTAACTCGTTTGCTTTTTGCCCAATATCTTAAACATCTTTGTGCCGCATTTCTCGCACGTACCTGTCATTGCGCGGCGGGTAACCCCCCCCTTTCCTTTCATTTCCACCTCTCTGGCATCCTTCATATTCCTTTTTTCACGGCACTTGACGCAGTAAGCCACATTTACATCTACGTTGTTTTCTGGCATAATATTGAAAGCTTCGCTTTCATCCCGCCGATGGCGGGATAATTGCTAAAGCAATTAAAAACACCTATCTAATAATGATTTTTGACCTTTGAAGCTATTTTAGCACAATCACGCTTATTCAGCCATAGCCGGACGAATAAGTTATCCACCCAGCACTTTTATCTAAAAGTGCGGGGTTAACAAGCGACTTTAAAATTGCTAGGCTTAAAAATATTGATTTTGGGGCGACTAGTTCAGTGGTAGAACGCTGTCCTGATAAGACAGAGGTCGGAGGTTCGATCCCTCCGTCGCCCAATAAATACTTTTTGATTACTCAAGCACTTTTTCTTTTGTCCCGGGTCGAGATTTTGGGTTCTCGACTAAAGCCCCATACCAAAACGGTATGATCGACACATTAACTTTAGTACACCCCATCATTCGATAGGGTTGAGTACAAAAATTAAAAATGAAACTCCACGACCAGCTTCCGCTAGCCGTGCCTTGTTACGACTTACTCCCTGTCACCGAGCTTAGGCTGCCCCGATGCAAGACCGGGGTTCACCTACTCCCGGCTCCCTTGAGTTGACGGGCGAATGTGATAATTGGCATATTTCACGTTCCCACGTAGCGAGCGAATTTCCCGCACTACGCGAGCCCTAAGCATGCATCTGCGATTTCAATTTAATGATTTTCTGAAGCCCTTTTTTAGTACGATGCGCTTTTGTAATAGCAAGATCAAGAATTTTGCAAAAAAGCTCAAAATCTTTGATCCGCTTACTTTCTAACGGATGCTGTTTGAAAAAAGGCACTACTACTCTTTTCAGAAGAGTATAATTGAATATTTCGAATCGATAATTATCTCGTTGATTTTTCCTATATTCGCGTTGAAAGTAAATCTTCCCGCACCCCCAAAATCGCTGTACTTTCAGAAGAAGAGGAAGCTCGTCTTCCCGCATCTTGATATAGTAGCGGCACTGCACTCTATAATTCACAGAGCCGTGCTCTTTTTTTGGCGGAAGCAGATAAATAGTAAAACTTCCCTCGCCGTCCGTTAAACCAACAATATAATCGGCAGATAACATGCTTGGTTTTGTCCTTCTCGCGTTTTTCTTATGAAAAAGCGCGATACTACGACGCAGCTGACTCCCAATTTCCTTCGGCTGATGCATGTACATATAATACATATTGAATTGCCATTTGACAATTCAATGTAGCCACTGCCATGTGGAAAACTGGGTCTCCCCGGGTCACGCATAATTCTGTTCCAATACATCCTACAAAGCCTTTTTTGCGCTTTCCCCATCCTCACCACCCCCCGATAGGTCAGCGCGGCTTTTAATTTTGTAGGCTGTGTTTTGCATCCGGATCCTTCAGTCCATTCCTTACGGAGTTGGACCTATCTTTCTGCTACATTTATCACGACGAATGATAAAGAGTGGATTTTAACCACTTAGAACTATGCGCTGCCGGGCGCATTTATTTGTGAGTACAAGACTCGAGAACGTATTCACCGCAGTATAGCTGACCTGCGATTACTAGCGATTCCGTCTTCATGAGGTCGAGTTGCAGACCTCAATCTGAACTGGGGGACGTTTTAAGGGATTAGCTCCACCTCTCGGTATTGCGGCCCATTGTACGTCCCATTGTAGCACGTGTGTAGCCCAGGGCATCAGAGGGCCATGCTGACTTGGCGTCATCCCCACCTTCCCCTCCGAAAATCAGAGTAGTCCCCCGTGACACGTATAACACGGGGCAGGGGTTGCGTTCGTTACCCCACTTAAGGGAACAGCTCAAGCCACGAACTGACGACAGCCATGCAGCACCTGTTCCGACGTCCTTGTGAGACATCCCGCTTTCACGGGACTTATCGTCGGAATTTCAAGCCCTGGTGAGGTTTTTCGTTTACCATCGAATTGAACCACATGCTCCACCGCTTGTGCGAGTCCCCGTCTATTCCTTTGAGTTTTAAACTTGCGTTCGTACTTCCCAG
>Ga0076094_137_pt1 | contig 7468 bp, 9 predicted proteins | sample RifGroC1_FD_68123 | JGI IMG/M metagenome (GOLD analysis project Ga0076094, IMG submission 68123) | Parcubacteria bacterium GW2011_GWC1_44_10
CCGGCTTTTTTGATAGATGGTTGGAGGGTTTGGGAGCCTTCGTCCCAAGAGGCGGGGCAAACGTGGCCGGGGTTTTTACGGACGAAGTTGAGGGCTTTTAACTTACGCAAAATCTCCGATGCGTTTCTGCCAATAGCATCCGCTACAATTTCAACGGCGCGCAAAACGCCCTCCGGATCAATTATAAACACAGCGCGCTGCGCCATTCCTTTTTCTTCGTCATAAATGCCGAGTTCCCGCGAAAATTTTCCGTTATGGTCTGCGGCAAGCCGGTATTTAAGTCCCGTAAGCAGTTCTTCCGTTTCAATCCATGCCTTATGCGTAAAAACAGTGTCCGTGCTCACCCCAACCAGCTCGGCTTTTTCTTTTTTGAAATCCTCGTGCTTGCGGTTTAAGTCCAAAAGTTCTGTCGGGCAGACAAAAGTAAAATCGGCCGGATAGAAAAATAAAACGAGCCAGCGCTCCGCAAAATCATCCGACGAAATTTTTTCAATCTCGTCTTTTTGCGGATTATAAACTTCCAGATGAAACTTTGGAAATTTTTGGTCTATTTGAAACATACTATGCATGCTTTACGCATGTTACTGCCGCCGCGTTCGCGCGCAATCTAGCCTCATCAATCTCCTCTCCGCCAACGGCGCATAGCCCGTATTTGCCTTGGCGCGCTTTCTCCAGCGCTTCGTTTATGTCTCGCAAGCGCGACTCCAAATTATATTCAACGCTTGCCGCGTTTTCCAGCTCTTCTTCCTGGTCGGCCATCTCTTCCTTTGCCGCAGGCATAACATTAAGATCCGGCGGAGTTACTACCCAGTCCTCCGGCGCGTCCGGATTCCTGTGCGCGACGGTTCCAAGCTGGGCTTCTAGCTCGCTTTTCTCTTCTTCCAATTGCTTCCTAAAATAATCCAAATCTAAGGCCATAGTAAAATTCTATAGAAGCGTTGCCATCCTGTCAATTTCGGCGGTATATGCTATAAATACTCCATGAAGCAGTCTATATTAAAAGCGTTGGCCCGGGTAAAAAGTCATGAATTTACAAAAGAATTTAAGAATTTTGAATTTGAAACAAAATTTGATCTTACAAAGCGTGTTAAATTAAACGCCTCAAATTTCTTAAGAAAAATAGAAAAACGCTTTACCGCCGGTTCAAATTTTATACTTTGCAAGGTGCGCGGCGGGGATAAACTGGTTACCAAAGTCGCCTTCTTTGCTAAGGGGAATGTTGAATATTCGTTTTTTAAATACCGCGGCGCTAGAATGCTAAAAGTCAAAAAACATAAAATTATCAAAGGAATTCCATTCAATATTTTTAAAAATGTTGAACAGCTTTTGATTGACAAAGAAGATTTCGCAAAAAAATTAAGCCGCTTTAGGCGCCGCTTTAGAAAAGACGGAAGAATATACGCAGTGGCAATTTCTTTTTGCGAAAGTGGTGGCAGGCTTCAAAAACAACTTGAAGTTGAATATTCCGGCTATTTAAATGGCGGATTCGGCGATTTTAAAAAGGAAAATGAGAAGCAGATAATATGCCGGACGCTGGAACTATCCGAGCACATTTATAAATTCCTGCCGTGGATGCTTAAGCCATCGGTGGAGCGGAAATTTGAATTTGTAAATAAAGTTGCGCCATGAAAAAAAATAGGATTACACACTCGCCAATTTTTATATCTGGTCCGCATGGGGGCGGCAAATCAACGCTTTTAAATAAGCTGAGTGGGGTTTCTAATTTGTTTCTGGAGAACAATTTCGATATTGACTTCACCGTAGACTTTCCGAGCCTTTCTTCTCTCTCGCATTTTGAAAGGAGTCTGATTCGGCTCTACCACCGCTTCTTCATAGCACACTATGCAAATTCTTTGGCAAAAAGTTGCCCCGACAAATTTATAATAACCAACCGCACGATTTATGATTCGGAAGCATACATTAATGTATATAGAAAACTTAATTGGATTTCCAAGGCGGAGTTCGAAACACTAGATTTTGTAATGAAAAATTTTGGAGATCGCCCGAATGCTATTATTCTTAATCCTTCTTTGCACACGATCAAAAGTCGTTTGCGCACAAGAAGAGATATGGCCACCCGAACCAACAGAGATAAAGTTTTTGTTGGCGAGGACACGGATACGTTTTTATCAAATCTCCACAATTATTTTCAGCGATTTAAACACACGGCTAGCGTTCTTTATATTAAAGATAACGGCAACGCAGAAATTAAAAAAATCATTTCGTGGACAAAAACTCTTTGAGTTTTAGCGCCGCGATGCGGCGCATTTTTAGAGATTGGCGTCTCTCGTCATCCATTTCTGCGAAAGTTTCTGAGTATCCGTCTGGTTGAAAAATCGGATCCCAGCCGAAATTTGATTCGCCGCGGGGAGAAACGATCTGCCCAGACACCGCGCCCTCAAAAAAATAAATTTCTTCGTGATTTTTTGCGTAGCCGATAATAGTTTTTGCTTCCGCGCGATTATTTCCTAATTTTTCCGCAATTTTTGCAAATTCATCAAGCGCGAATGTTTCTAAAAACCACTTGATAAGCGGCCCCGGTAGACCCTTGAGGCACTCCAAATACAAACCAGTGTCTTCCACGATAAATTCTCCGGCTTTGTGGTTCAGCGCTTCTTTAAGTTTAGCCTCAATAATTTTTTTGAGATCAACTTCTTGAATTTCCGGCAAATCCATAGCCAGCCGCTCTATGTCAGATAAAACAGACTTAATTTCCTCAAACTTATTTTTATTTCCTGTTATAAAATATAAATTCATAACTTTATCTCGGGGGTAAGGCGATAAGCCGTTCCAAAATTGTTGAAAGGGCTTCGCGGGAGGTGGAAATGACAACATATTTATAGTCAAAAATAACATAGCCCAAAATAATTTTCCCTACGCCATTTTTTAAAACCCGCGCATCATTGTTTTTTATAATATCATCCGCAAAAGAAAACTGTGAAATGGTTTTTACATCTTCTTCAAACAAAAACGGCTTCCAGTCCATCCACACAGTGCGCTCCCAATCAAAAAGCGATGCCAGCGCCCGTTCAAAGTTTTTTATTTTTAAAATTACGGCGAAATCGCGCAAGTCTTGCCCGTAAACCATCAGCGCATTGAAATCCCCCTCCAAACTGTTTGAGAATTCTTTTGGCGCGCGCCAATTCAAAAAATTTACAAATTCGCGTGAGTCGTACAAGAATTTTTCTTCTCCGCCGGATTTGTAAGTTTTAATAGGAAAATAAATTACGGTATCAAAACGCAGATTTCTGCCGCGCTCGTTTATCAACGCGCCTACCAGATCGCCCGGATTGGCCTCGGAAAAAACTACGGTCTTTTGATCCTCCACTGGCAAAAAATTAGAGATTGGTTTTTCTTCTCCACGAATCGCTTCTTGGGATGCCGGCTGAAAAAAGAATTCGAAGGAAAAATAACCGGCTGCGGCTATAATAAATGCGGCCAAAACCCAGTAGGCCACGGCTTTATATGGAAAAGTTTTTTGGGGGCTGAAAATTCTATCCGCTTCTTTGCCGGCAATGTAAGCTCCGCTAGCGATATCCAGCTGCGAGATTTTTTTCTCTCTCATAAAAATCTCCGCATCCGTCTTAAACGTCCTTATCTTGGGAAGTTCGCTCCGACTTTGCGAGGGAGATTGTTGATTTTCTTCGGCCATCGTTATTACATTTTATCGCGTTTTACTAAAACAAAAAAGTCGGCTTAAGCTGACTTTTGTAAAATAAATTTATACAACTCGTTGGCTACTCGCCTGGCTTCAGAGCTTGATAGAAGCGGATCCAAATCCAGTTCGCGTATTGACGCTGTGGCTATGAGAGTTTTTTTATCACTTTCGGGATATAAAAACAACAAAAACGGCCTTGCATCCCCCGCAACAAATCCGCGTTGAATTTGATAGCCAAGCTCATGACGCTTCAGCCTTTTTGAGCTAAGCGGTTTTGCGGAATTCAGCTTGTTGAATTCCATTAAAACCTCGTCCATGAATTCATCTGATCTGCGGACATCCCAATAAGTCCATCCTCGAAGATCGTTGCCCGCATAAAATGCTCCAAATTTTTCTCTACCTCTAAACCAGCTGTTTTCTTCTTCATATAAGGTGCCGGCCCAAAATACAAGCCCAACTGCAACCAGAACCAGTACAAACCTAATCTTTCCAAAATAATTGCATTCCGCATGCGAATTAGTGTCCATTTTCAGTCCTCACTTTCTACCATAAAACCTAGCAAGCGGTTTCTTGTGTTGTCAACCTACCGACGATGGCCGCGACCGCCATTGCCGCCTCCGCCGCCCTCTCTTTGCATGCGGTGTTCGGCTTGGCGTCGGGTAACAGCTTCGCCGGCGCGGCGCTCTTCATGAGATTTCAGGGGAAGCTCTTTGACTGCTTTAATTGAAAGATTTATGCGCCCCTGGTCGTCAACGCCCACAATTTTCACCGGCACTTCGTCTCCTGGGGCGACAACATCCGTCACCTGCTCAACACGAAATGGCGCAAGCTCGGAGATATGCACCAATCCTTCCTGCCTAGGAGCGATTTCCACCATCGCGCCGAACGGAAAAATGCGGGTCACCTTGCCGGTGAAAGTTTCTCCTATTTCAAATTCTTTTGTGAGCATTTTTATTTTTTCTTCCGCAGCGCGCATTCCTTCTTCCTTGACGGCTGTAATAAATACGGTGCCGTCGTCCTCAATATCAATCTCCGCACCTGTTTCGGCAACAATTGATTGGATCATCTTTCCACCCGGCCCGATAACCGTTCCGATTTTTTCAGGATTTATCTGCATTTTCAAAATTCTTGGCGCATACTGCGAAAGTTCAGACCGCGGAGCCGCCAGTTCTTTGGTAACCACATCCAAAATTTGAAGCCTTGCGTCTTTCGTCCGCAAAAAAGCCTCATGCATAATTTTAAGCGAAATCCCGTCAACTTTTACGTCCATCTGCACCGCAGTAATTCCTTCTTTGGTGCCAGCAACTTTAAAATCCATATCGCCGTGGTGGTCTTCTGGCCCCTGAATATCAGTAAGAATTTTATAATTGTTTTCGTCTTTCATCATTAATCCCATCGCGGCGCCGGAAACAGGCGCTTTTATGGGAACCCCGGCGTCCATCAAAGCCAAAGTTGAAGCAGTAACCGATCCCATTGAAGTTGACCCGTTTGAAGAAAGCGTCTCGGAAACAACACGGATGGTGTATGGAAAAATTTCCGGAGGAGGAATAACTGCCATAAGCGCGCGCTCGGCTAAGGCCCCGTGCCCGATCTCGCGCCTGCCAGGTCCGCGCATCGGTTTTATCTCCCCCGGCGCGAACGGCGGGAAGTTATAATGATGCATAAATCTTTTTTTTGCGCGTATCTCCATCCCTTCTATTATTTGGACGTCCCGCGGAGCCCCCAAAGTAGTAACAGATAAAATATGCGTCTCGCCCCTGTAAAAGTCCGGAGCCGTGCGTCCGCGGAAGTATTCCGGCTTTTGCAAAAAGCGGGCGGATTTCTTTTATTCCTCTGCCATCCGGCCGCTTTTCTTTTTCTATGACATTTTTATGGACGATATCGTTGATGGCGTCTTCAAAAATAGAATCGGCGATATTTCTCGGAGTATCCTTAAAACCCTCACTGCAAACTTCCATCCAGTCGCGCTTGATATTGTTCAAGGCTTCATACCTTTGCAATTTTTCTTTTATATAAATCGCCTCTTCAACTTTTCGGACAAATTGCTTATTAAATATCGCCTTCATGTCAATCGGCGCTTCCGCCAAAACAATTTCTATTTTCCGTTTTCCTATTTGTTGGATAATTTCTCTTTGCCATTCCGTCAGCCTGTCAATTTCAGAAACCGCAACCTTAAGAACTTCGTCCATGTCGGATTCCGAAACTTCTTTCGCGCCAGCCTCTATCATATTTATTTTTCCGTCTAACCCGCAAATAACCGCGTCCAACACAGCTTCGCCGCGCTCGCCGTAAGTCGGGTTTACAACAAACTTGTTGCCGACTTTTCCGATTCTTGCGGCGCCCAACGGGCCGTTCCACGGAATATCCGAGGTCCCAAGCGCGAGCGACGCGGCCAAAATTGACGGGACATCCGGGTCATTATCTTCATCAATGGAAAGCGCAAGCACAACGATTTGCACTTCATTTCTGGTTTTTTGGTGAAAAAGGGGGCGGATGCCGCGATCAATAAGCCGCGAAACCAAAATTGCCTCATCGGACGCTCTTCCTTCCCGCCTCATGAAACGAGAACCCAAAATCATTCCTGCGGCGTAAAATTTTTCTTCGTAATCAACGGTAAGCGGGAAAAAATCAGTCCCTTCTCGCGCGGTTTTGGACTGCACTGCCGTTGCTAAAACAACCGTGCCTCCGTAAGTAACAAGGCACGACCCGTTTGCCTGATTTGCTAAATCGGTAAACTCGGCGGTTAAAGTTCTGCCTCCGACTTCAGTCGTAAATTTTTTTGATTGCATAATCTCTTTGAGGTGACCTCCGGATTTTAGCCCTTCAATAACGAGGAGCTACCTATCCAAAGACCACCGCGATTAATTGTTAATGCTTTAATACTATATTTTTAAGTCCGAACTGTCACTATTGACAAGATTCTGGCGGCGTTTTTTATTTTTTAACTATTTTCCAAAATTCGTCTTCTTCCAAACCGCCGAGTTTTAGCGAAGCCCTGAATGTTCCGGGTGCAAGCGTTTTATGCAACGGCACAATTGTAGTAAAAGTTTTATTGCCGACATTTCTACGCAGTTTTACGTGGCTGCCTTTTTGAGAAACAAAATAAAAGCCGAATTCGCGGCTTAAAATTTTCACCAATTCCTTCCCGGAAAATATTTTAGACATGGCTTAGCTCGAGAGAAGTCACCAACGGCGCATAATTTGGTTGCGCTAGCCTTTTTCTTAAAACCGGTTGATCTTCAAGATAGAGTTCAATGGCTTCTTTAAGGTTTTTTTGAGCTTCTTCGATTGTTTTTCCTTGACTAGCAACTCCTAATTCTAAAGAATGGGCCACAAACCACCTGCCCTCTTTGTTGATTACCACTGTTGATTTATAAGTCATGCCAAAATCCTAACTTTTTAACCCAAAAATGTCACTATTGACAAGTATTAAATAATGCGCTAAGCTTTGTATAGGAGGATAAGAAAATGCAAAATCTGTTTATTGCGGAGCTCGAGACCGCTGGCGCCGAACTATTACGTTTCCCTGCCAGCCATTTCGTTTCTACTCAATATGCTCTAGAGGTTTATGCCAAAAGGCGCGGGCTAGAAATCAAGCCCAACTTCCTGATATGGGCGCCGGAATACGCTTTAGCGTTCGTAGATTTTCCAAACGGCATTACTGGGGCTGTGTTGGTGATAAGAACGCTTGATATTGTGATTATTTGCCGCCTGAAGAAGATGAGATACATCGGTAATACCCCTGCGGCGCCGTCGCTGGTAGGATTAAGGGGATATTACCAGCATAAATCTCATAAAAAAGATGGTCTA